>OHMX01000017.1_pt1 | contig 96607 bp, 93 predicted proteins | sample 1569471 | NCBI WGS metagenome assembly OHMX01 (sample SAMEA3879547, study PRJEB24766) | human gut metagenome | biome: human-associated habitat; feature: feces | place: USA | collected 1985/1987
CGCCAACCAGCTCAAGCTGCGCATGGCGCTGCGCATCGTCAAGGTAAACCCCGTCGATGCTGAAAAATACGCCAAGGAAGCCATTCAGGCCGGAGTCCTCGAAGACAAGGACATCCTTATCAACAAGTCCTACTCGAACGAACTGCGCCGCATGATGGACTGGCTGGATTCGGGCATCGGTTCGTCGATCGTAGCGTTCATGAACGGCTACAACGACCCGCGCCGCCCGCTCTATTTCACCACCAACGTCCGCCATCTGGTCAAGAAGACCGCCGAACCGACAGGCGAGAAAGACCAGAACAACGAGGACATATACAACGAAAGCGACATCCTGATCCGCAAGGGAGCGCAATACATCGGAGTTCCCGTAGGCTGCGAATTGGGCAATAAGAACGGCGGCAACGACAACCAGCGCGTCTACTACTCGTTTCTGGCCGGCGGATATGCGACGCCGCAGCCCATCATGTTCGCCGCCGAAGGCTGGTTCCTGCGCGCCGAAGCCAAACTTCGCTGGACCGACGCCGGGCAGCAGAGCGTAAAGGAACTCTATGAAAAGGGTATCGAGGTTTCCATCCGCAACCAGAAGAGCTACCGACAGTCCGACGCCGCGGCAGCATGGACCGAGAAGAAACTGACGGCCCCCGACTGGGCGGCTATCGACGATGCGGCTATCAGCAGCTACATCAACGACGATACCTCCTCACCTGAGGGTTATACGGACCCGTGGAAGCCGGAATACAACTCCGATCCGACCACCAGTATCACGGTGAAGTGGGACGAAGGCGCTTCGAATGAAGAAAAGCTCGAACGCATCATCACCCAGAAATGGATCGCCAACTTCCCGCTCTCGACCGAAGCGTGGGCCGATTACCGCCGCACGGGCTACCCCAAACTCTTCCGTCCGAAGCAAAATCTGGCCCCCTCGATCATCGACACGCAGCTCGGCCCGCGCCGCCTGCTGTACAACGAAACGGAACTGAGCTCCAACACCGTCGAGGTGAACAATGCCATCAGCTGCTGAAGGCTGAATCTTCCGAAGTGAAAGGCGACGGCGACACCGGTGGCACCCGTCTGTGGTGGGACCGCAAGGACAAAGGCAATTTCTAACCCCGCCGATCCGTTTCACTCATAAACCGGGACTCCGTCGTATAACGACGGAGTCCTTTTTTCCATCCGACACATCCGAATCGGGCTCCGGCGCATTTCCGACCACTATCATGCGGCATACCATTTTTTCATGCCCCCGAATGGCTCGTACCGGAAACGGACAGATGATTTGCAAATATCAACTATTTTGTATTCATTTGTAATGAAGATAAAAATTAAGGTTAAAAACTTGTTTTAGTTGTAGCGGTAGCGACAGAGTTGTGAAACACCGTCGCTACATTTTTATTACCGGAAAATAGGCTATATATCAATTATTTTTCGTAATTTGCAGAAAACCATTTTAATCTTATTGCCCATTCGTCATCAAAGCCATCTAACACGGTAACAAGAAATAAAAGGGAAGAAGGTACGAGGCTCATAACCTCGTGCCTTCGTTTTGTATTTAGCACTTAAATCGAATATTTTTGCAAGTTCAAAGAAAATTCCTACCTTTGTTTTTGACAAGGGTTATTTGACAAGATGATTACGCAAAGTAGCGAATTTCGCACATTCTCCAAATCGTTACTAAAACCCCTGTAAAATCTTCTTAAAAGTCTGTTTGTCAGATTGATATATTTATCAACTGATTTATTAAAATAAACAACGGCGCCTCCGCAGCAGCGGGGGCGTCGTTGTTTATTGACGTCAAAAGCCGCTGGGCAGAAGGCCTCCCGGCGAAAGGCCATCCGGACAGAAAACCATCCGGACGAAAGACATCCAAACAGAAGAGAGCCCGGCAGAAGACGGGCATCCGGCGGGGAAGGAGAGCCGGCGGGAAGGAGAGCCGGCGGGAAGGAGAGCCGCGGGAGACAACTTTTTTTGTCCGTTCACAAAATTCGCTTATCTTTGCTTCTTTCAGCCGCTTCCGCCCATGAAAAGAGTCTGCATGCTTCTTTCCATCTCCGGTCTGTTGCTGATGCCCCGCACGGCAGAGGCACAAACGGCCGATACGCTGCAGGGGAGCTATCAGGCACTTCCCGACCGCAGCAACACCCACTCCGTCGCAACAGCGACCGACAGCCCGTCCGAACCGGCGGCGCACGCCGCCGTCGTGGAGGGTGCGCCTCCATACGCGACGCCGCAGCCCGACAGCATCGCCGCGGCACCCGCCGCTGCGGCAGACCCTGCTCCAGCAGACCCCGCTGCGGCAGACCCCGCTGCGGCAGACACGACGACCCGCCGCCGCGGCTTCATCCGCCGCATCATCGACTACTACAGCCGCTCGAACGAGGACCTCACCTTCCGCAAGAAGATCGACTGGAGCATCGTGCCGGGTCCGAACTACTCCTCCGACTACGGCCTCGGCATCGGCTTCATGCTCGCGGGCTTCTACCGCCCCGACCGCACGGACTCGGTCACCTCGCCCTCGAACGTCTCGATCTACGGCAACCTCACCACGCGCCGATACGCCACGCTCTACTTCACGGGGGACAACTACTTCCGCCACGACCGCCGCATCCTCCGCTACTCGGGCTCGGTCGTCTACTTCCCGGGCGAGTTCTACGGCGTGGGGCACCGGGCCGGTGCCGAGGGGTACAAGCAGGAGCTGACGACCACGGACCTGATCTTCGAACTCTCCTACTGCGCGGCCCTTGCGCGCAACTTCTACGCGGGAGTCTGCGGCACGTTCAACTACTCGGGGACAAGGTACGCGCCCTCGGGGATGACCGAACGGCTGGAGCGGATCGCCGCCGACGTGGCGGCCGGAGGCGCCGTTCCCGACGGCCGCATGGGCGAGCTCTACACCCTCTGGCTCGAAGGACGCTACGACCCGGCCCGCCAGGACCCCTTCTCGAACTACATCGCCGCAACGGGCGAGCGCGCCCGGCCGCTGAACACCGGAGCGGGGCTCTTCCTGCAATACGACTCGCGCGACCTCACCTACAACGCCTCGAGGGGGCTCTTCCTGAAGGTGCAGGGGATGTGGTACCCCCGCCTGCTGGGCAACACGGGGCGCGAGTTCGGCCGCGTGACCGTGACCTTTGACTGGTACCGCAGGCTGTGGAAGGGGGCCGTGCTGGCCTGCGACCTGTACGTCGACGCGATGCTCGGCAACCCCTCGTGGCACCTCTACGCCAAGCTGGGCGGGGAGATGCGCATGCGCGGCTACTACGAGGGACGCTACCGCGACAAGCGGCTCGGCACGGCGCAGGTCGAACTGCGGCAGCGGATCTACCGCCGCCACGGCCTCGTGGGATGGATCGGCGCCGGGCAGGTCTGGGGCACGGGGCCGTTCCGCTGGGGCAACACGCTGAGCAACTTCGGCTGCGGCTACCGCTTTGAATTCAAGAAGGGGATGAACATCCGCCTCGACTACGGCTGGGGCGACTTCGGCAACCGCAACCTGCCCTGGGACCGCAAGCGCTCCTCGGCCTTCCTCTTCACGGCGTCGGAGGCCTTCTGACGAGCGTCGGAGACCTTCTGGAGGCTGCAGCACGGCACGAAAAAAGCCGCACGGGCGCGGCAGGGTACGGATTCGCACGACCACGGAGAATTCCGAACTGAAAAATTCGGGACAGAAGAGCCGGCCGGCGCTACAGGATAAAGGTCGCAAGATAGCCGTCGCGGCACAGCAGCCGCATGGCAACCGGCGCTCCGCCGGCAATGCGGCCCGCAAGACACCCGGCCGCAAGGTCCGCCTCGGTGATGCGCAGGTCGCGCAGCAGGTCCAGCTCCCGGCGCCCGGCATATTTGTAGAGGGTCTCCTTCGCACACCAGACGGCGGCCGGAAGCAGCGGATCGTCCGCGAGCGCCTGCTCTTCGAGGGTCATGTAGCGGGAGAGGACCCGGCCGAAGTTGCGCGTCACCGGCTCGATGTCCACGGCACAGCGGCGCAGGGAGAGGCAGACGGCGACCCGGCCGTCGCAGTGCGACACGGAGAGGTGTTCCGGGCGGTTTTCCAGTACGGGCGCCCCGACGGCATCGTAGGCGATGCGCACGTCGCGCCCCAACTCGCGCCGCACGAGGGCACGCCACGTCAGGTACTCGCGGCGCCGGCGCTCCGAGCCGAAGGCCGCGGCAGCGGCCCGCTCCTCCGCCGTCGCCCACGCGGCCGCCTCGCCTTCGGGCCACGGCGCCTCGATGATGAGCCCCGCGGGCAGGCGTCCGTCGCTCATGAGAGGTCCACGCGGATTTTGTCGATGCGGTGTGCCTCCATCTCCTGCACTGTGAAGCGGATGTCGTGCGCCGTGAAGGTGTCGCCCTTGCGCGGGAAGTCGCGCTTGAGTTCGAGCATCAGCCCCGCCAGCGTCTCGGCCTCGCCCTTCACGTCGGAGAAGGTATCCTCGTCGAGCGAGAGCACCCGCTCGAAGTCGCCGATGTGGGTCTTGCCGTCGAAGAGGTAGCTCTTGGCGTCGAGCCGCACGTAGAAGCTCTCCTCGTTGTCGCTCTCGTCCGAAATCTCCCCCACGATCTCCTCGATGATGTCCTCGAGCGAGACCAGACCGAGCGTCGAGCCGTACTCGTCGACCACGATGGCCATGTGGACCTTGTTCGACTGGAACTCCTCCAGCAGATCGTTGATCTTCTTGTGCTCGGGCACGAAGTAGGCCTTGCGGATGAGCTGCTGCCAGGCGAACTCGCCGCCGTGGTTGATGTAGGGCAGCAGGTCCTTGACGTAGAGCGTACCGCGGATGTTGTCCACATCCTCCTCGTAGACCGGAATGCGCGAGAAGCCCGACTCGATGATCGTGCGCTTGACCGTCTCGTAGTCGGCCGTGCTGTCGAGCGCCGTCATGTCCACGCGCGGCTTCATGATCTCCTGCACCTCGGTATTGACGAAGTTGACGATACCCGAGAGCATCACGTGCTCCTCGGGCGAGGAGCTCTGCGTCATGTCGACGGCGTCGGCCAGCTCGTCGAGCGAGATTTCACTCTTGTGCGAGGCCTTCTCGCTGATGCGGCTGCTCGTATGGACCAGGATGTAGGAGAGCGGATAGAAGATCCAGCGCAGCACGAGCAGCGGCCGCGCGACCAGCGCGGCGAAGCGCACCGGCACGGTCTGCGCCAGCACCTTGGGCAGCACCTCGCCGAAGAGCAGCAGCAGGAACGACACCAGCACGGTCTTGAAGAGGAACTCGAGATTCCGGAAGACGAAGAGCGCGTCGATGATCCGGGCCGTGAGGATCGTGATGCAGATGTTCACCAGGTTGTTTATCACGAGGATCGTGGCCAGCAGCAGGTCCACGTCCGACAGCAGGCGCAGCACGGCGTCGGCCGAGGCGGAGCGGCGCTGCTGGAAGCGGCGCACATCGTTGTGCGAGAGGGAGAAGAAGGAGGTTTCAGCCCCCGAGACAAGCGCCGAGATACACAGCAGGCAGCACGTCACCGCGCAGAGCACGACGACGTGCGGCGTGAAACCGTTGAAGGTTATCCAGGGCAGGGTCGTATCCAAAGTCGGGATGTTGGGTTAGTCGAAAAGCGAACCGCCCCGCTCCGGCGCCGGCTCCTGCGATGCCTGCGGCTCGTTGCGCAGCACCTCCCGGCGGCCGCCGGGCATCTGCACGACGAACTTCGAGTTGCGGGTCTGGTAGGCGGGTTTCGCCAGGCGCTGTTCGATGTCGCTGTACCGCGTCGACTTCGCACCGAGCACCACCTGCTCGAGCGGACGCGGCGCGGGCCTGGGCTGCTGCGCCGCAGGCTTGACGGGTTCCAGCACGGGCGCCGCGGTCTTCTCGCGCGAAGCCTCCACCGGACGGATCGTCGCTGCGGGCTGCGGCAGGAGCTCCTCGCCCTCCTCGCCCTCGAAACCCGTGGCCACGACAACCAGTTCGATGGCGTTGCCCAGCTGCGGCTTCTCGCTCGTACCCCAGATGATGTTGGCGTTGTGGATCGTGCCGTGCTCGTCCTGCACGCTGGCGTGCATCTGGATGTACTCCAGGATGCGGACGACCTCCTCGTACATGAGCTCCTCGGCATTCGACACCGAGATGTTGAGCAGGATGTTCTTGGCCCCCGAGATGAGGTTGTGGTCCAGCAGCGGCGAACGCAGCGACGCCTCGGCCACCGCCTCGGCCCGGTTGTCGCCCTCGGCCGTCGCAACGGCCATGTGGGCGCGGCCGCTGTCGCGCATGACCTTCGAGACATCGGCGAAATCGACGTTCACCAGGTCGCTCTCGACGGTGATGATCTCGGCAATGCCCTTGGCGGCCGAGGCCAGGATGTCGTCGGCCTTGCCGAAGGCCTGCTTGAGCGAGAGGCGCCCGTAGATCTCCAGGATGTTCTCGTTGTTGATAATCAGCAGCGAATCGACATTCTGCCGCAGCTCCTCGATGCCGCGACGCGCCTGCTCGTAGCGGATCTTCCCCTCGACGGCCAGCGGCGAGGTGACGATGGCCACGGTCAGCAGCCCCATCTCCTTGGCGAGCTTCGCGATGACGGGCGAGGCGCCCGTTCCGGTGCCGCCGCCCATGCCCGCCGTGATGAAAATCATGCGCGTGCCGGCCTGCTCGAGCTGCTGCCGGATCTCGGGCAGCGTCTCGACCGCCGCACGGCGGCCGTTTTCGGGATCGTTGCCGGCGCCGAGGCCCTCGCTGCCGAGGCGGATCTTCAGCTCCACGGGGCTCTTGTCGAGCGCCTGCTGGTCGGTATTGCAGACCATGAACTTCACGCCCCGGATGCCGAGGTTCCACATGTGGTTCACGGCATTGCCGCCGGCGCCGCCGACACCGACCACCGAGATGATCGACCCGTCCGTCGGGCGGGCCTTGATTTCAGACATCAGTTCGTCCGTCATATCTTCTTTCACTTTTTTCTTCTACACTACACTGCGGAAAAACCGCACGCTGCCCCCTGACCGTCTGTCAGATCTCCTCGTTGTCCGACTCGGCGGCCATGAAGCCCTTGTTGATCCGGTCGATCGTCGACTGGATCATGCTCGCGAGTCCGCGCTTGCGCTTGGGCGGCTCGGGCGCTGCCGCATCCGCCGCGGGGGCAGCCGCCTGCGTCGCGGCGGAGATGCCCGCCTCGTGCGGGGCCGGCGACTCGGGACGGGCCGCCGGAGCGGGCTGCGACGGCTGCGGCGGCTGCGAGGCCGCCGTTCCGCCCTGCGGGAAGCGGGGCGGAACGTGCCGGAACTCCGGGACGGGCGGCTCCTGCGCGGGTGCAAAGGGACGCCGCGGTTCGGCCGCCCGTTCGGCGGCGGGACGCTCGACCACCGTGCAGGCACCCAGTGCGGCCCCCTTGAGCAGAATGCCCACGACCGTAGCCGAGGCCGGATCGGCGCAGCGGGCCTTCGACCGCTCGGTGATGCCCGACTCGGGCTGCGCGACGCGCACGTCCATGCCCGTCAGACGGCGGAACAGCTCGTCGATGTCCTTCAGCTTGGCGCCACCGCCCGTCAGCACGAGACCGCAGGCCAGCCTGTCGGCATAGCCCGAATCCTTGATCTCCTGCTGTACGAATTCGACGATGTCCGTGACCCGGGCCTCGATGGCCGTCGCCAGGTTGCGCAGCAGGATGTCCTTCGCGTCGCGCGCCGTGCGGCCGTTCACGCGAACCAGCTTGTCCTCGGGCGCCAGCTCGGCGACCGCCGAGCCGTACTTGATCTTGAGGCTCTCGACGTGCTTCTCGGGCACACTCATCGTGCGGATGTCGCGGTTGATGGCCGAGGCACCCATCGGAATCGAGGCCACGTAGCGCACCACGTTGCGGTAGTAGACCGTCACGTCGGTCACGCCGGCACCGAGGTCCACGACCGCCACGCCCTCCTCCTTCTCGTCGGGCGCAAGGACCGACTCGGGCGTCGCCAGCGCGTCGGGAATGACATCCAGCAACTTGATGCCCAGCCGCTTGAGCGCCATGTCAAGCCGCTGGATCGGCGTCTTGAGGCAGAGGATGAAGTTGAACGTCGAGGAGAGCTTGCGGCCGAACGACCCCACGGGATTCCGGACCTCCTGGCTGTCGTCGACCAGGTAGTTCTGGGGCACGCGCTCCATGATCGTCTCGTCGTCGGGCGCCTGCACGTTCCGCATGCGGTCGAACAGCGCCTCGACATCCTTCTGGTTCACCCCGTTCTGGGGGTCGTAGACGAAGACATGGTCCGTATGGCGGGCGCAGCGCACAAACTCGCCCGAGATGCCCGCATAGGCCTCCGTGATGCGGATGTTGAGCGTCTGCTCGGTCTCCGCGACGGCCTCGCGGATCGCCTGGCTGACGAGTTCGATGTTCTCGATCCGCCCGGCATGAACGCCCTCGACGGGTTTCGAGACCAGAGAGAGCACCTCCACGAGCCCCTCGGCATTCTTCTCGCCGACGGCCACCGCGACCGTAGAGGAGCCCAGATCGACGGCAACGATATAATTCTTCCTTTCCACTGTATTATGATCCTATTTTTTCCTGCAAACCACCTGATTGCCGTATCGGACGTCGATCACTCCGTAGGTCTCCCACCCGACCGCCGGGAGTCCGCTGCGGTAGAACCGCTGGAGCTTGCCGAACTTTTCGTCGAGGCGTTCGAGACGTCCGAAGCGGATGAGAAACCGGCCGCTGCGGGGGACGAGGTCCACCTCCAAAGCGCCGCTGGAGGTCGTGCGGGCCACAATCTGCACCACTTCCGATCTCCAGAAATCATCCTCCTCGACGTACTCCACAAAGGTAAGGAGTTTCATGAAATCTTCGTAGCTTTTCTCCAATTTTTTTTGTGCCCGGCGCACGGTCTCCTGCCGCTCGGAAATCCGGTCGATCCCCTCCGCTATGAGGCGCGCCTCGTAGCGGTATCCGCGGCGCAGTTGTTCCTTGTGCGCCTTGAGCCTGTCCACGCGCAGCTGGAACATCGAGTCGGTCTCCAACCGCCACCACTGCTGCTTGATGCGCTTGCGGCGCAGGTCGGCGATGTTGCGGTCGTTCTTCAGCTCCCGCTTGTAGAAGGGGTATTTTTCGCGCTCCAGCCCGGCGATGCGTTCATCGAGCTTGCGCAGCTCGGCGTCGATCGCTTCGCGAGCGTCGCCCGCATAGTCGGCCGGGAAGGGCGGGCGGTAGGGTCCCGTCACCACCGGGACGTAGAGCGACGAGGCGCGCGGCGCGGCAAAGACATACCCACGGTCCGTCACGTAGGCATTGCGGCCGTCGGTCAGCAGGCGCAGCAGCGGTTTGCGCTGGCGGATCACGACGTGCAGCGCCCCGTCGTAGGAGACATAGGCCGCCACCTTCGCCACGAAGCCGTTGCGGGCGATCAGCTGTTCGATTCCCGCCAGGTCGACCCCGTCGACGGGGGCCCCGACGGTCCGGATGCCGCTGCGGGCGATCCAGCCGCGCACCTGCCGCGAGGTGACCAGCTGCCCCTGCGAAGTGCTGTCGACGATCTCGATCTCGAGCCGAGCGACGCTCCTTGCCGCCCGCGCACGCCGCGCCGACGCACCCGCATAGAGCACGTAGGCGACCACCGCGGCCCACAGCAGCGCAAAGAGCGCGTATCGGAGAATTCTGTTCAAAACGAAAGTCCGGGTGTCAAGCTTTTTGCTTCAGTTTTTCGGCGATCGCCCCGCAGCAGGCGTCGATGTTGCCCGCCCCGAAGCTCACCACCACGTCCGTCGGCATCGCGGCCACGGTATCGGCCAGCGCCTCGCGCGGCACGATGCGGCAAGGGACCGTCACCCGCTCGGCGATGATCTCCGACGTCACCCCCTCGATCGGCTCCTCGCGCGCCGGGTAGATCGGCAGCAGCACCACCTCGTCGGCGTGCGACAGCGCCTCGGCGAAGCCGTCGCACAGGTCCCGCGTGCGGGTGTAGAGGTGCGGCTGGAAGAGCGCCGTGATCCGCCGCCCGGGGAACATGCGGCGCAGGGAGAGCAGCGTCGCGGCCAGCTCGCGCGGATGGTGCGCGTAGTCGTCCATGTAGACCTGCTTCGGCGTGTTGACGTAGAACTCGAAGCGGCGCTTCACGCCCGCGAACGACGCCAGCCCCTCGCGCAGGCGCTCCGCATCGAGGGCCACCCCCTCGTGCCGCGCCGCACACCAGACCGAAGCCACGGCCGCCACGGAGTTCTCGATGTTGACCCAGCCCGGGACGCCGAGCGTGCAGTCGGCGATGACGCCGTCGGGCGTCACGATGTCGTAGCGGTAGTGCCCGCCCTCGAGCAGCCGCACGCGGGCGGCATAGAAGTCGCACGGCGTGTCGAGCGCGTAGCGCCAGACGGTGATGCCGGGGTTGTCGATGCGCAGGTCGAGCCCCTGCTTGATGATGAGGCTGCCGCCCGGACGGATCTGCCCGATGAACTGCGAGAAGGCCTCCTTCACGGCCTCGTGCGTGCCGTAGATGTCCAGGTGGTCGGCGTCGGCCGAGGTCACCACCGCCACGTCGGGGTAGAGACGCAGGAACGAGCGGTCGAACTCGTCGGCCTCGACCGCGAGGCGCGCCCCGCCGCCCAGCACGAGGTTGCTGTCAAAGTTCTTCGACACGCCGCCCAGGAAGGCCGAGCCGCCGCCCGTGAGCGCACGGTTGAGCCATGCCACAAGCGTCGAGGTCGTCGTCTTGCCGTGCGTGCCCGCCACGGCCATCACGTACTTCCCGGCGGAGAGGTGCCCGAGCATCTGCGACCGCTTCTCGACGCGGAAGCCGTGCTCGAGGAAGTAGCGGTACTCGGCGTGGTCGCGCGGAACGGCCGGCGTATAGACCACCATCGTCGTCGCGGGGTCGAGGAAGGCCTCGGGAATCAGCCGCACGTCCTCCTCGTAGTGAATGGCGGCCCCTTCGGCCTCAAGCGCCTCGGTCAGGGCCGAGGGGGTGCGGTCGTAGCCCGCAACGCGGCGCCCCTCGTGCAGGAAATAGCGGGCCAGGGCGCTCATGCCGATGCCGCCGATGCCCAGAAAATAGATATTCGCGTATTCCATCTCGTCAACTCTTTGCCGCCCGGGCGCAGCGCGTGCGCCGTCCGGGCGGGGTCGGTTATTTTTTCTTCGTTTTCTTCGTCTGCTCCAGCACGCGGAGCACCTCGTCGACAATCGCATCCGCAGCCCGGGGTTTGGCCAGCTGCTCGATGTTGTCGCTCATGCGGCGCAGCGCCGCGGGGTCGGCGAGCAGCTCCTCGGCCCGCCGCATCGCCGTCGTGCGGCACTCGGCATCCGCCACCACCACGGCGGCACCCTTCGCCTCCAGCGCCCGGGCGTTCTTCGTCTGATGGTCCTCGGCCACGTTGGGCGAGGGGACGAACAGCACGGGCTTGGCAACCAGACACAGCTCCGAGACCGTGCCGGCGCCGCTGCGCGAGACGACCAGGTCGGCGGCCGCGTAGGCGCAGTCCATGCGGTCGATGAAGGCCCCCTGCCAGACGTGCGGCGCGGGGTGCGCGGCCAGGAAGGCCTGCATCTCGCGCTCGTAATACTTGCCCGTCTGCCAGATCACCTGCACCGGGGCCTTGCCGCCGGTCGAGAGGATCCACGCCTTCATCATCTCGTTGAGCGAGCGCGTGCCGAGCGACCCGCCGACGACCAGCACCACGGGCAGCTCCTCCGTCAGGCCGAAGCGGGCGAGCGCCTCGCGGCGGTCGACGCCCCCCTTCGAGAAACCGCCGCGCAGGGGGTTGCCCGTCAGGACGATCTTCTCCGCGGGGAAGAAGCGCTCCATCCCCTCGTAGGCCGTGCAGATGCGCGCGGCGCGGCGGGCCAGAATCTTGTTCGTCACGCCCGCATAGGAGTTCTGCTCCTGGATGAGCGTCGGTACGCCCATGCGCTGCGCGGCCCACAGCACCGGAGCGCTGGCATAGCCGCCGAAGCCGACGACAACATCGGCCCCGAAGTCGCGGATCGTGCGGCGCGCCAGCCGTATCGATCGCAGCACCTTGAAGGGAACGAGCAGGTTGCGCCACTCCAGCCGCCGCTGCAGTCCCGCGATCGGGAGTCCGACGATGCGGTAGCCCAACGCCGGGACCTTCTCCATCTCCATCTTGCCCTCGGCGCCGACGAAGAGCAGTTCGACCTCGTCGCCCAGCCGCCGTTTCAGCGCCTCGGCGACCGCCACGGCCGGGTAGATATGACCGCCCGTACCGCCGCCCGAAAGAATGACACGTATTGCCATTTCGTTATCTGTTTTTTTAACCTTTTTACCTTTTATCGGCCCGGCCGGCTGCCTGTCCGAAGGCCCGCCGCCGTCATCGGCCGCTCATTCCACCTCACTTGCCCTCACTCGCCCCAGTTGCCGCGGTCGAGCGAGCGGTAGCCCACCGCCTCGGCGATCTCCTGCGCCGTGATCCGCTCGCGGCCCGCCAGGTCGGCGATCGTGCGCGCGACCTTCAGGATGCGGTCGTAGGCCCGGGCCGAGAGCGACAGCCGCTCCATGGCCCGCTCCAGCAGCGCCGCGCCGGCCGCATCCGGACGGCAGTATTCGCGCAGCATCGCCGCATTCATCATGGCGTTGGTATGCACACCCTCCACGCCGCGGAAGCGCCGCTGCTGCACCTCGCGCGCCCGCACGACCCGCTCGCGGATTGCGGCGCTCGGCTCGCCCGGCTCCGCACGCGACAGTTCGGCGGGCGTCACGGGCGTCACCTCGACATGCAGGTCGATGCGGTCCATAAGCGGCCCCGAGATGCGCCCCATGTAGCGGTGCACGGCCCCCGGCGAGCAGGTGCACTCGCGCGTCGGGTGGTTGTAGTAGCCGCACGGGCAGGGGTTCATCGCCGCCACAAGGGTGAAGTTCGCGGGATACTCGACGCTGTAGCGCGCCCGCGAAACGACAATGCGCTTCTCCTCCAACGGCTGGCGCAGCACCTCCAGCACGCTGCGGCCGAATTCGGGCAGCTCGTCGAGGAACAACACGCCGTTGTGGGCCAGCGACACCTCGCCCGGCATGGGCGACTGCCCGCCGCCGATCAGCGCCACCTGCGACGCCGTATGGTGCGGCGCCCGGAAGGGACGCCGCGTCATGAGGTGCCCCGACACCCCGGCCTTGCCCGCCACGGAGTAGATCTTCGTCGTCTCGAGCGCCTCGTCGCGCCCCAGCGGCGGCAGAATCGTCGGCATGCGCCGCGCGAGCATCGTCTTGCCCGAGCCCGGCGCCCCGATCAGGATCACGTTGTGGCCGCCCGCCGCGGCGATCTCCAGCGCCCGCTTGGCCTGGGCCTGGCCGCGCACGTCGGCGAAATCCTCGGCATAGGGCGTTGCGGCCACTTCGTCGGCGGTCGCCTCCCGGGATGCGAAGGGAGCCAGCGGTTCGGTGCCGTTGAGCAGGTCGCGCACCTGCGCGAGGCTTGCGGCCCCGTAGACCTCAACCCCCTCGACCACGGCCCCCTCGGCGGCATTCTCCACCGGGACGACCAGCCGCCGGAAGCCCGCCCGGCGGGCCAGAATCGCCAGCGGCAGCACGCCCCGCACGGGTTTGAGCGAGCCGTCGAGCGACAGCTCCCCGGCGAACATCGTCCCCTCGAGCGCCCCGGCGTCGATGCGCTCCATCGCGGCGAGAATCCCCACGGCGATGGGCAGGTCGAAGCCCGAGCCCTCTTTGCGCAGGTCGGCGGGCGCAAGGCTCACGACCACCTTGCGGCCCGACATCCGCTCGCCCGAGTTCTCGAAGGCAGCGCGGATGCGCTGCTCGCTCTCCTTGACGGCGTTGTCGGGCAGGCCGACCAGGTAGAGACCCAGCCCGCCGCCCGTAATGTTGACCTCGACGGTCACCGTCACGGCGTCGATTCCGACCACCGCACCCGCATAAGCCCTGACGAACATCGCTGCAAGGATCAGAAGGGAGGCTCCTCGTCGAGCGAGGCCGAACTCCGGATATCGAATTCGCCGCCCATGGCGGAGCCCAGTCCGCCGCCCTGCGGCGCAGGCGCGGCATTCGAGCCGCTGGCGTAGTCGTCGTAGGCCTGCTGCGCATCGGCGGCCTGCGAGGGCGAGAGCATCGCATCGTCCATGTCCGTGAAGCGCGCCTGCTCCTTGATGAAGCGCAGCGGAATGTCGCACACGGCGCCGTTGCGGTGCTTGGCCAGGATGATCTCGGCCATGCCGGCCGTCGGCATGCCGTCCTCGGTCGTCGTCAGGCCGTAGTACTCCGGACGGTGGATGAAGGCCACGATGTCGGCATCCTGCTCGATGGCGCCCGATTCGCGCAGGTCCGAGAGCTGCGGGCGTTTCGAGCCGCCGCGCATCTCCGTGGCGCGGCTCAACTGCGACAGGGCGATGACCGGGACGTTCAGCTCCTTGGCGATCGCCTTGAGCGTGCGCGAGATGAAGGCCACCTCCTGCTCGCGGTTGCCCTTCGAGTCCTGGTTGCCGGTCATCAGCTGGAGGTAGTCGATGATGATGATCTTGATGTCGTTGTGTATCTTCAGGCGGCGCGCCTTCGAGCGGAACTCGAAGACCGAGAGCGCCGGCGTGTCGTCGATGTAGAGCGGCGCCGAGGCCAGGGGCTTGGTCGCCGATTCGAGGTGGCGCCACTGTTCGGGGGTCAGGCGCCCCGACTTGACGTCGTTGCCCGAGAGGCCCGTCTCGGCGATGATCAGACGCATCATCAGCTGCACGGCCGACATTTCGAGCGAGAAGAAGGCCACGCCCTGCTCGTAGTTCACCGCCATGTTGCGGGCCATCGAGAGGACGAAGGCCGTCTTGCCCATCGAGGGGCGCGCGGCGACGATGATGAGGTCCGAGAACTGCCAGCCCAGCGTCACGCGGTCGATGGCCGTGAAGCCCGACGGCACGCCGTTGTAGGAGTTGGCGTTCTTCGAGGCCTCCTCGATCTGCTGAAGCGCCCGCGAGAGAATCTCCTTGGAGGACTGCACCGAGCGCTTGACATGTCCCTCGGCGACCTTGAAGATCTCGCCCTCGGCAAAACCGATGAGCTCCGTCACGTCGGTCGACTCGTCGTAGGAGCGGCGCTGGATCTCCGTGGCCGAGCGGATCAGTTCGCGCTGCACGTACTTCTGGGCGATGATCTTGGCGTGGAACTCGACATTGGCCGCCGAGCCGACCTTCTGCGTCAGCTGCGCCAGGTACGACGCCCCGCCGACCTTCTTGAGCTCCTTCTTGGCCTTGAGCCGCTCGGTCACGGTGTAGAGGTCGATGGGCTTGAGCTCCATCGACAGCTCCTCGATCGCCTTGTAGATGAGCCGGTGCTCCTCGGTATAGAAAGCCTCGGGCGTAATGTACTCCTGCACGGCGATGATGCTGTCCTTTTCGAGCATCAGCGCGCCCAGCACGGCCTCTTCCAGTTCGACGGCCTGCGGCGGCACGTTGCCGGCCGTCTCGGTCATCGCCTCGAATGCCTCCCGGTTGCGGGAGGAGGGGGTATACTCTTTCGCCATTTCGTTCGATCAGTTTCGGACCTCAAAAGTACGGAAAATCGGACGAATTTAAAAAATATTCCAAATGAACGGATGAAAAAATCAATCGCGCCCCGGCCCGCCGCCAGAGGGTATCTACCCCGGCGTCGCGGCGCGCTTTAGGACGGATACCCGGCGGGGGTTCTTCCGGCGGCAGCGCTTCCGGCGGCGTTCTTCCGGCGGCGTTCTTCCGGCGGCAGCGCTTCCGGCGGCGTTATTCCCGCGGCGGCCACGCCCGGCGGCACACACCCGGCGGCACACACCCGGCGGCCCAACATCACTTCCAAGGCCCAACATCACTCCCGGAAGCCCCGGCGTCTCGCCCGGCGGCACGTCCGGCATCATGCCCTGATGCCCAGGCCGCATTCGGACCGCCATCCGACGCCCGCCGCATCACTCCCGGAGGCCCAGTTCGCGGCGCGGAACGGCCAGCGCGGCGATGCTGACCCGGCAGTCGGGCACGGCGCGCAGGATCTCGGCGGCGCACGAGAGGAGCGTCGAGCCGGTGGTCATCACGTCGTCGACCAGCAGCACGTGGCGCCCCGCGAGCCGCTCGGGATGGCGCACGGCAAAGGCCTTCTCGACGTTGCGGGCCCGTTCGCGGCGGGGCTGGCGCGTCTGACTTGCCGTGTTGCGCCGCCGCACGACGCTGCAGCGGTCGACCTCAACGCCCAGCTGCGCGGCGATCCCCTCGGCGATGTATTCCGACTGATTGTATCCGCGCCGCAGCCGCTTGAAGGGGTGCAGCGGCAGCGGCACGACGACATCCACATCGTCGTAGAGCCCGCCCTCGGCCAGGCAGGCACCGTACCACTCGCCCATCTCGCGGGCCATGCGCCACGCCCCGCGGTACTTGAAGCCGTGGATCAGCTGCCGCCAGCCGCTCCCGTGGACGAAGAAGAGGAAGCCCGAGGCGCGGTGGAGGGGCACCAGCCCCCAGCACTTGCGGAAGACCGGGTTGTCGGCCTCGGCCCAGTAGCCCGTCAGGGGCGCCGTGGCGCGGCAGAGCGTGCAGACGGTGCGCTCGCCCCGCACGAGGGGTGAGCCGCAGACGGCGCAGCGCGCCGGAAAGAGGAGCGACACGAGATCGCCCCACAGTTCACTGAGGATCGACATTGACGGTGACCGCCACGGTGCGGTATTCGGGATTTTCCGTAAAGATCTTCAGCTCGGCGGAGAGCAGTTCGCGGGCCCGGGCCGAGGAGGCGCCGCTCTCGATCTTGAGCAGCAGCCCCACGAGGTATTCGCCGCGGATGCGGTCCACGGGCGGGGTCATGGGACCCAGCAGCCGCCGTCCGAAGCGGGCGCGCAGGGCCGAGGCGAGGTGCAGCACGGCCCGCCGCAGCAATTCCATGTCGCGGTGGCGGAGTTGCAGCGCCGTCAGCCGCGCATAGGGCGGGTAGAAGAAGGCCTGCCGCTCGGCAAGCTGCTCTCGGGCCATCGCGTCGTAGTCGCCCTCGACGACCTGCCGGATGACGGGATGGGCCGGGTCGGCCGTCTGAATGACCACCTCGCCGCCCGCGTCGCGGCGTCCGGCGCGGCCCGCCACCTGCGTCATGAGCTGGAAGGCCCGCTCGGCGGCCCGGAAATCGGGGTTGTTGAGCAGGTTGTCGGCATTGAGGATGCCCACCAGGCCGACGCCCGCAAAGTCGAAGCCCTTGGTAATCATCTGCGTGCCGACCAGGATGTCCGTCTCGCGGGCCTCGAATGCGGCGACGATCTGCCGGAAGGCCCGCTCGCTCGTCACGCTGTCGCGGTCGAGCCGCTCGACGCGCGCCCGGGGGAAGATCGCGCGGACCTCCTCCTCGATCTTCTCGGTGCCGAAGCCCATCGGCACGACATCCGTGACGCGGCAGTGCGGACAGCGCTCGGGCACCGGCTCCGTATGGCCGCAGTAGTGGCAGACGAGCCGCCCGCCCGCCTTGTGGTAGGTGAGCGTCACGTTGCAGTGCGGGCAGCGGGCCGTCCAGCCGCACGCCGTACACTCGACATAGGGCGAGAAGCCGCGGCGGTTCTGGAAGAGCATCACCTGCTCGCCGCGGTCGAGCGTCTCGGCCATCTTGTCGAGCAGCAGCTTGTTGAAGTGGGCGTGCCGCTCGCCGCGCCGCGCCGCACGCAGCGTGTCCGAGACGAAGATGTGGGGCGGGCGGGCGGCGCCGTAGCGCTCCGTGAGCACGGCCCGGCCGTACTTTCCGCCCTCGGCGTTGAGCCACGTCTCAAGCGAGGGGGTGGCGCTGCCCAGCAGCGTGCGGCACCCGAGCAGCCGCGCCATCACCACGGCGCAGTCGCGGGCGTTGTAGCGGGGCGCCGGGTCCGTCTGCTTGTAGCTGGCGTCGTGCTCCTCGTCGACGACGATCAGTTGCAGATTGTGGATCGGCAGGAAGATCGCCGACCGTGCGCCGACGACCAGTTCGCCCCCCTCCGAGCGGTTCAGCCGCAGGTAGGTCTCCGTGCGGCAGCGGGGCGTGAGTTTCGAGTGGTAGGCCGTGACGCGGCTGCCGAAGATGCGCTCCATGCGGGCGATAAGCTGCGCCGTGAGGGCGATTTCGGGCACGAGCAGCAACGCGCCGCCCCCGCGGGCGAGCGCTTCGGCAATCAGGTGGATGTAGATTTCGGTCTTGCCCGAGCCGGTGATTCCGTGCAGCAGCGCCGTGCCCTTTCCGGCGTCGAAGGCGGCGCGTAGCGCCCCGAGCGCCGCCTGCTGGGGCGGTGTCAGCTCCGGAAGCAGGAAGTGCGAACCGCCCCGCTCTATTGTGCGTTCGTGCTCCGCGGAGCGCAGGTACCCCTTGCGGCACAAGGCCTGCAGGGCGCCGTAGTCGGCCCGCAGCAGGCGGCGCGCCACCTCGCCCGTCGAGATGCGGCGCTCGTCGCCCGCGGCGGCCACCTCGAGCAGCGCCTCGTACTGCCGCGGCGCCCGCCGTTCGAGGCGCTCGCACACTTCGTGCAGGCGCTCCTCGTCGCACAGCTCCGGCGCGAGCGACACGTAGCACTCCGTGCGGGGGCGGAACTCCTCCTCGCAGAAGGCCTCCTCGGTCGCGGCCGAGGGTTTCATCAGCGACGGCAGCGCCACGCGCATCACCTCGCCGAGCGTACACAGATAGTAGGATGCGATCCATTCCCACAGCGCCATGCGCTGCGGCGTGAGCAGCGGCCGGTCGTAGAGTTTCCGCTGCACGGGCTTGACGCGCCCGGACGACGGCGGGGTTTCGTGCACCCGCCAGACAAGACCCGTATAGAATTTGCGGACGCCGAACTGCACGACCACCGCTTCGCCCGCCCCGAGCGCCATCCCCTCCGGCACGGAGAAGGTATAGACCGGCTGGGCCAGCGGCAGGACTATGTCGGCATAACGGGGCATCAGAGCTTGTTGAGCGCCTCGAAGCCCTTGCCGTAGACCCCCATGACCGAGCCGACGGTGATGAAGGCGTCGGGGTCGATCGTCTTGACGAACTTGAGGATCACGGCCGATTCACGCTTGCGGCAGACCACCATGACGATCTTCGAGTGCTCCTTCGAGTACCAGCCCTGCGAGTCGATGAGCGTCACGCCGCGGTGGACGTTCTGCGCGATGGCGTCGGCCATCTTTTCGTAGTCGCGCGTCACGATGAAGACCTGGCTCGACTGCTGGTTGCCGGCCATGATCATGTCGACGGTGTAGCCCACGACGGCCGTCATGACGTAACCGTAGATCACCGTGTCGATGTGGAAGCCCACGAGCAGCGTTGAACCGATGATGACGAAGTCCGAGTAGATCAGGATCTTGCCGTAGCTGACCGTGTGGTACTTGTTGATAATCATCGCCACGATGTCCGTGCCGCCCGTCGAGCCGCCCTGCGCGAAGCACATCGAGATGCCCACGCCGGCGAGGATGCCGCCGAGGATCACCGCCAGGATGCGCTCCAGGTGGAGGAAGTCGCCGGTCGGCAGCACGTCCTGCCAGAAGTTCATGCCCACGGAGATGACGAAGACGCAGAAGATGGTTTTCACACCGAAGTTCCACCCCACGATGAAGCCCGCGATGAGCAGCAGAATGGCATTGAGCACGAAGACCATCGTACCGATCTGGATCGAGATTCCGATCTGTTCGAGGGCGTTGCAGACGACGAGCGAGAGACCCGCGGCGCCGCCGCCCGTACCCCGGACCGGCAGGATGCAGCCGATCCAGCCGAACGAGTAGAGCATCATGCCGAATGCCATCAGGAAATACTCCTTGACGGTCTTCAGCACCGAATCCGCAGAGATGGGTTTCATAATGTGACGGGGGTTTTAACGGTTATCTCTGCAAAGTTAAAAAATTTCCCCTTGGTATGCGTTGCGCCCGGCCAATTTTTTTTCGAGCATCGCCAGCAGCTGTTCGTTGCGCACGAGGCCCCAGTTGCGGCCGTAGTGGTAGCGCGGCGGCGCTTCCGAGGCGAAGCGCTCGACGACCAGGTCGGGACGCAGGCGACGCAGGATCTCGACGAAGAGGTCGAGGTATTCGTCTATCTCCCAGAAGCGGAAGCGCCCGGGGTCGGCGTCGTACTCGGCGGCCATCGGCGTATCGCGGAAGACCTGCAGCTGGTGGAACTTCACCGTCGTGAGCGGCAGCGAGTTGATCGTCGCGACCTGCCGGAGCAGCATCTCGTCCGTCTCGCCCGGCAGCCCGAGGATGAAGTGCCCGCCGACGGGCAGCCCCCGGGCGGCGGTCATCTCCACGGCGCGGCGGGCCGCGGCGAAGTCGTGCCCGCGGTTCACGGCGCGCAGCGTCGCGTCCGAGGTCGACTCGATGCCGTACTCGACGGCCACGTAGCGGTCGCGGGCCAGGCCGGCCAGGTAGTCGAGCTTCTCCTCGTCGACGCAGTCGGGGCGCGTGCCGATGACGAGCCCCGCGACGAGCGGGTGCGCCAGCGCCTCGGCATACAACTCCCGCAGCCGCGCAAGCGGCGCATGGGTGTTCGAGTAGGCCTGGAAGTAGACCAGGTAGCGCCCGGCCGTGCGGTAGCGCCGGCGGTGGAACTCGATCCCCTCCTCGATCTGCTGCCGGACACTCTTCGCCGGGGAGCAGTAGGAGGGGGTGAACGCTCCGTTGTTGCAGAACGTACACCCCCCGGAGGAGATCGTGCCGTCGCGGTTGGGGCAGCCGAAGCCCGCGTCGACGGAGAGTTTCTGCACCCGGCCACCGAACGTGCGGCGGAAATACCCCGCATAGGAGTTGAACCGCCGACTGTCGCCCCAGGGATAGATCATCGCGCTACAACCCCCAGTCGGAGGCCTTGTAGGTATCCTTCGGAGCGTTGGGCACGTTCGAGAAGAAGGTATGCCCCGTCAGCTCCTCCAGCTCCCGGATCGAATACATGTCCTTGGCCGACACCTGCTTGCCCTTGAGGTTGTTGTTGTGGCAGCGCACGAAGGCCGCACACATCAGCTCGTCGGCCGAGCAGTCGAGCACCGACTTGCCCGTGCGGCCCGACTTGGTGCGCAGCACGGCGATGTAGAACATCGTGGGGCACGAGACGTCGTTGCGCCCGCCGAAGGAGATGCGCTTGGGCGAGGCCGAGTTGCCGTAGCGGTCGGTATACTTCTCGAAGTAGGTGCCGATGACCAGGTAGGTCGTGTCGGCGCACACCTTCGTGTCGATCCAGTCCTCGAGGATGTTCCAGCCGCCGCCTCCGGTATTGAAACCGCTCGAATACTGCGGGGCGATGTTCGAGTAGTAGAAGACCTGCCGGTTGATGGACGTCGAACGGGTCCGCTCGGCCGAACCGAGCATGTGGCCCTTGTTGCAACCGCCGCCCGTCTCCTTGCTGTCATACTGGATGTTGGAAGGAATGTCGGGGTCCTGCCGGTAGGCGTTCGTGCGGTTGGCGCTGCCCTCGTAGCAGTCGTGGCGCGGCGCGGCGACCCACACCGGACAGTGGTGCTCGGCGCTGAAGCAGACCGTGTAGTTGCGGGCCGCCCGGCCGTCGATCTTGAAGTCGGGGCACATGTGGTAGGCGTAGTAGTAGTCGCTGTTGCCCTCCTCCTCGGGCACGAGCTCCGGCCAGCCCGAGTGCTTCGTCAGCCCGGCCCCCGTACCGCCGCCGCTGTTCGCGGAGGTCGTGAAGCTCGCCGTCGCGCTCGAGTAGCTCTGCCCGCCGATCTCGGCGCAGAGGCGGTAGGTGTAGGTCGTCGAGGCCGAGAGCCCCGTCAGCGTGGTGCTCTTCTCGCCCGCGGAGGCCGAGACGGAGGCTTCACGCTCCGAGCCGCCCGAAACCTTGTAGGCGAACCACACCTTCGAGATGTGCTCCGACCCGTCGTAGGAGAAGGAGCAGGTGACGGTTGCGCGGTCGGCAGCCACGCCGCTGTGCGACGGTGAGCCGAAGACCGGCTCATCGGGTGCGGGCTCCTCGCCCGACGCCTGGTTGACGACCACCGTGCGGTCGTCGGCCCCGGTGTAGGAGAGCGTGACAACACCCGAGCGGGCCGCACCCTCGTTGGTGCCGACCTCGAACGAAATCACGCCGTACTCCGCGTTGTCGAACGACGTGAGCCAGGTCACGTCGCCCGCGGCCGTGACGTCGACGCCCGCCGCGGGGTTGAGCACCTCGTAGCGGATCGTCTGCCGTCCGCCTGCGGCCGGCACGGAGAGGGTCGTCTCGCTGACGATCTCCAGCACGGGGGCGTCACCCCCGGCGAGGGTCGCAAACTCGGCGCCGTCGCCCATGATGCGCGAGGCTCCCAGCTCGACATAGGCACACACGCGGTAGCGGGTTCCCGGCACGAGGCCCGTCAGGCGGGCCGAGATGGCGTTGCGCTCGAACTCGGCGACCGTCAGCGTGCGGTAGCTCTCCGCCGCCTCGTCGGCCGGGCCGTAGGCAAAGCCCTTCACCAGACCGGGGTAGTCGTTCAGGGTGAAGAGGGCGCGGCTCGACACGTTGGCCGTCGTCTGGGTCACGTCCGTGACCTCGGGCTGCACGAAACGGAAATCCGCGGCGCCGTCCGTCTCCTCCTTGCAGGAGACAAAGGCCGCGGAGAGCGTACAAAAAATCAAGAAGAGAAACTGTTTCATACCTTGCGGTTATAGGGTTAGTAATTTCTGTTTTCGGAATCCATCCAGATGGTCACCGGGCCGTCGTTGAGCAGTTCGACCTGCATGTCGGCGCCGAAGACCCCCGTGGCGACGGGACGTCCGAGAAGTTCGGACACCCGCGCGGCAAACCCTTCGTACAGGGGGCGCGACACCGCCTCGGGAGCCGCCCGCACGTAGGAGGGGCGGTTGCCCTTGCGCGTCGAGGCCTGGAGCGTGAACTGGCTCACGACGAGCACCTCGCCACCCGTCTGCCGCACGTCGAGGTTCATGACGCCGGCCTCGTCGTCAAAGATGCGCAGCCGCACGAGCTTTCCCGCCAGATACTCCGCATCCTCTGACGTATCTTCCAGACCGACCCCGACAAAGACCAGCAGGCCCGCACCCGTGCGGGAGTGGAGCCGGCCGTCGATGGTCACCGAAGCGTGTTTCACACGCTGGACAAGCATTCGCATCGCTTTCCGAAATTGGGGGATCAACGGTTTGCAAAGAAGGCCCACAGGGCATCGCCCGCCGGGACGGGGGCCGTGACCGAGACGGGCTCATGCCGCACGGGGTGGTCGAACTCCACGCTGCGCGAATGCAGCGAGATGCCGCCGCCGGGCAGCGAGCGCCGCGCGCCGTACTTCAGATCGCCGCGGATCGGGCAGCCAACTGCCGCGAGCTGGGCGCGGATCTGGTGGTGGCGCCCCGTGAGCAGTTCGATGCCCAGCAGCGTATAGCGGTCCGAGACGCCGAGCGTCTCGTAGCGCAGCCGCGCCAGTTTCGCATCGCCCTTCGGGGCCGTGAGGGCCCGCGAGCGGTTCGTGCGGGCGTCGCGCAGGATGTAGTGCCGCAGCTCGCCCGCCTCGGGGTCGGGCGTGCGTTCGGTCAGCGCCCAGTAGACCTTGCGGATGCGCCCCTCGCGCAGCATCTCGTTGAGCCGCACGAGGGCCTTCGAGGTCTTGGCGAAGAGCACCGCGCCGCTCACCGGGCGGTCGATGCGGTGCACGACGCCGAGGAAGACGGCGCCGGGCTTGGCGTCGCGCTGCTTGATGTACTGCTTGATCTGGTCCTCGAGGGCGCTTTCGCCCGAGGGGTCGGGCTGCACGAGGTCGCCGCTGTGTTTGTTGACCACCAGCAGGTGGTTGTCTTCGTAGAGGATATCTTCGGGTAAGAACATGTCGCAAAGGGGAGGGCAGACCGCCCGGATTACAGAACGAACGTAAAGGGCAGCAGCAGCGTGGCCGACGAAACGGCCGAGGCGGTGCCGCCGCCGCTCATGATGACCCGCAGCGGCGAACCCTGGCGGCGCTCGACGTCGACAAGCACCTGCCGGCACTGCCCGCAGGGGTAGCATTCGCGCTCGGAGGGGTCCGACGCGATGGCCAGCGTCTCGATCGGATCGTCGGCATAATTGGCCTGCGCGTAGAAGAGCAGTGTCCGCTCGGCGCACAGACCGGCGGGATAGACCTCGCTCTCGAAGTTGCTGCCGTGGAGAATCCGGCCGCTGCGCAGCCGCGCCGCAGCGCCCACACGGAATTTGGAATAGGTGGCATGTGCATGCTGCGTGGCCCGCTCGGCCTCGCGGACCAGCTCCCGGTCAGCCGCGGAGAGCTCCGCAAGCGACGCGTAGTACTCGTAATCAAATACAAACTGCTTTTCCATACTCCTTCGTTTTTGGGGTAAATTTTTCAAAGATACGAAAACTTTTGGAAACAACCCCTCCGTAAGACCATTTTTTTTACTTTTTCACCCTTCGGCGGGCGATATTTCACACGCCGCAGCAGCCCCGAAGCCCGTTTTATCGCAGGCGGCTCCGCCGCATGGCGGAAAACGCGCAGCCCGAAGCACGGGCGCAGACGAAAAACCCGCCCAAGCCCGAAGGCCCGGACGGGAAGGCTGCGGCTGCGGCGAGCCGCACGCGGGAATTTCGGCGCAGCGGGGCACGCCCCGGGCTGCGGATGCGTCACTCGAGCACGAACTTCGTCTGCACGCTGTACTCCAACCGGATGGTCTTGAAGTCGAGCGGCAGCTCCTTGGCCTCATAGTCCGCGTCCGCAAAGACGACGCTGCGCACCTGGAGCGAATTGCCGTAATAACGGGGCGTCACGTCGCTGTTCGGATCATAGATATAGAAGCAGCGGCCGACCTGCTGTCCGATCGCTTCGGCCAGCGTTGCGGCCTTTTGCCGGGCGTTGCGGATCGCCTCGACGCGCACCTCCTCCTTCAGTTCGCGGATGCGCGAGTGCGAGACGCGCTCGATCGCAACCTCCGAGATGCCCAGCGCATCCAGCGCCTGCCACACGGCGACCACCTCGGCGGCGGAGCCCAGACGCAGTTCATACCGGGCCGTTGCGACCGATGTCTTGCGCTTGAAGAACTCGCTCGAGAGGTCCGAGACCTTGAGCTGTGCGGCGACATCGACCCCCAGTTTCTTCAGCGCGGCGACCATCTCCCGCTGCTGCTGCTCGATGGAGATTTTGCCCTTCGAGTCACGCTCGTTGATCGTGACGGCGAGGTAGAATTCATCGGGTTCGATCTCCCGCTCGGCGCTGCCGGTCACCTGCACGTAGCTCGGATAGGTCTCGTTCGTCTGCGCAACGGCCCCGCAGGCGATCAGCGCCGCGGCAGCCAGCAAAATAATCCGTTTCATATCGTTTCGTTTTGGTTGGTTCTTCCTATCAAACGGCCGGCAGCGCAAAATAGTGTGTCCGCCGCCCGCCCAAACCCGCACCGCGGAATCAGCGGCGCACGAGCTTCACGACATTCTCCACGTGGTGCGTGTGGGGGAACATGTCGACCGGCTGCACGGCTTCGACCCGGTAGGCGGCGTTGAGCACCGCCAGGTCGCGGGCCTGCGTCGCGGGGTTGCAGCTCACGTAGACGATGCGCTGCGGTGCGGCCCGCAGCAGCACGTCGAGCACCGGCTCGTCGACCCCGGCGCGCGGCGGGTCGAGGATCACGACGTCGGGGTGCCCGTTCGCCGCGACGAAGGCGTCGTCGAGCACCGCCTTCATGTCGCCGGCATAGAAGGCCGTGTTACGGATACCGTTCAGCTCGGAGTTGATCTTCGCGTCGGCGATCGCCTCGGGCACATACTCGATGCCCACGACGCGGCGGCAGCGCGCGGCGCAGAAGTTGGCGATGGTGCCCGTGCCGGTGTAGAGGTCGTAGAGCACCTCGTCGGGTTGCAGGTCGGCGAAGTCGCGCGCCACCTTGTAGAGTTCGTAGGCCTGCGCCGAATTGGTCTGGTAGAAGGACTTGGGCCCCACCTTGAAGCGCAGCCCCTCCATCTGCTCGATGATGTGGTCCTTGCCGCGGTAGCAGACCGCCTCGAGGTCGCCCACCGAGTCGTTGAGCTTCGTGTTGACGACATAGAAGAGCGACGTGATCTGCGGGAAGGCCTCCGCAAGGTGGTCGAGCAGTGACGTGATGCGCGGCCGGTCGTCGGCGCCAAAGACGACGATGACCATCACCTCGCCCGTCGAGGCCGTGCGCACGATCAGGTTGCGCATCAGCCCGTTGTGCTCGCGGGCGTTGTGGAACGTGTAGCCGTGTTCCAGGCAGAAGCGCTTGGCCTCCAGCCGGATGGCATTCGACGGCTCGGGCTGCAGCCAGCAGCGGCGGATGTCGAGCACCTTGTCGAACATGCCGGGGATGTGGAACCCGACGGCCGGCGCGGCCTCCAGCGCGGCGCCCGAGGCGACCTCCTCGCGCGTGAGCCAGCGGCGGTCGGCGAAGGTGAATTCGAGCTTGTTGCGGTAGAATTGCGTCTGCGCCGAGGCGAGGCAGGGGCGGATTTCGGGCAGTGAGACCTTGCCGATGCGCGTGAGCTGGTCGCACACCTGCTCGCGCTTGAAGCGCAGCTGCTCCTCGTAGGGGAGGTTCTGCCACTTGCAGCCGCCGCAGACGCCGAAGTGCTCGCAGAAGGGTTCGACGCGCAGCGGCGAACGCTTCACGTAGCGGACGACGTAGCCCTCCATGTAGCGGCGGCGCTTGCAGCGGATCTGCACGTCGACGACGTCGCCCGGCACGGTCATCGGCACGAAGACCACCACATCCTGCCAGCGTCCCATGGCCTTGCCCTCGGCCGCCAGCGTCGTTATCTCAAGCCCCTCGATCAGGGGATAGTTCGCTTTTTTTCTTGCCATCTGTTCCGGTTTTTCCGCAAAGGTACAACATCTCCGAAATTTACGGCACAAAACGGCCCATTTTTCCCGCCAGAACCGTCCGACGGCCGATCCCCGCCCCGGAAAGGGTCGGCCGTCGGCGTGCTGCGGCGCCGGAACGGACCAGCACAAAGCGGGCGAAGAGATAATCCGAAACGGGTATTTTCCCGCAAAAAATCGTATCTTTGTCCCAACGTACAAAAACGGCACAAAAGTCCGCAACATGAAAATCGCCTGTCTGCAATTCAATCCGATCCAGGAGAACACCTATGTCGTCTGGGACGACACGAACGAGTGCATCGTCATCGACGCCGGCAACTCCTCGCCGCGCGAGGATGCCGCGCTGGACAACTTCATCGCCCGGCACGGGCTGAAACCCGTCCTTGCGGCCAACACCCACGGACACTTCGACCACACGATGGGCGTCGAGCACCTCAAGCAGCGCTACGGCATCCCCTTCGCTCTCTCGTCGAAGGACCGGTTCCTGCTGGACAACGCCTCGGTGAGCGGGTCGGTCTTCGGCGTGAAGACCGGCGCCATGCCCTCGGTGGACCTCGATCTGGAGACAATGACGGAGCTGCGCTTCGGAAAGACGACCCTGCGGGTGATCCCGACGCCGGGCCACACGCCGGGCCACGTGGCCTTCCACGACCCGCAGTCGAAGGCCCTCTTCACGGGCGACACGCTCTTCCGCGAGTCGATCGGCCGCACGGACCTGCCGGGCGGCGACTATTCGTGGATCATGCGCTCGATCCTCGACCGGCTCCTGCCCCTGGGCGACGAGACGCACGTCTATCCGGGCCACGGACCCGAGACGACGCTCGGACACGAGGCGCTTTACAACCCCTTCATCGTCGAGGTTCTCAACGAGGAGGTCAACTACCGCGACCGGTAAATCCGCCCCGCCGGACCCCGGCGGCACGCCCCGCACGGCGCCGCGGCGGTCCGGCCCACACACCAGCAAGATGAAAAGCCTGATCCACCGAATACTCTACCGCACGCTGCCGCTCGGGGGCTACCTCCGCGCCGTGAGCCGCCTGTTCTTCCTCTGGCAGCGCCTCGGCATCGGACGCCGCGCCCCCGCCACGGAGTATGTCTACCATCTCGCGTCGCTCGTCCGCAAGGGCGACGTCTGCATCGACATCGGCGCCAACCTCGGTTACTACACCCGCACGCTGTCGCGGCTGGTCGGGCCCGCGGGGCGCGTCCTTGCCGTGGAGCCCATGCCGCCCATGCTGGAGGTCCTGCGCCGCAACACGCGCCGCTGCCGCAACGTCGAGATCCTCCCCTACGCCCTCGGCGAGGAGGAGCACACCGTGCGCATGGCCAACGACTCGGCCTGCGCGACGGGCTACCTCGGCACGGGGCAGAACTTCGTCGACGAGCGCGGCACGGCCCGGGGCGTCGCCTTCGAGGCCGAAATGCGGCGCGGCAGCCGGCTCTTCGCATCGCTCGACCGTCTGGACTTCGTCAAGTGCGACATCGAGGGGTACGAGCTCCACGTCATGCGCGAGATGCAGCCCCTTCTGGAGCGCCTGCGCCCCGTGGTGCTCATCGAGACGGGCGGCGAAAACCGGCCGGAGATCATCCGCCTCTTCACCGGGATGGGCTATGCGGGCTTCACGCTCGACAACGGCCGCGAAGTGCCGCTGGCCGCCGGTTCGACGAAGGACATCATCTTCCGGCCGCAGTAAATCCGAAAAACGACACAGCCATGCGCATCGACATCATCTCCTCGGTTCCCGACCTCATGACCTCGCCCCTGAACGAATCGATCCTCAAGCGGGCGCAGGAGAAGGGATTCGTGCAGATCGTCGTACACAACCTCCACGACTACGCCCACGACCGCCGCAAGACGACGGACGACTACCCGTTCGGCGGCGAGGCGGGCATGGTCATGAAGTGCGAACCGGTCTTCGAACTGGTCGAGAAGCTCCAGTCCGAGCGGCACTACGACGAGGTGATCTACACCTCGCCCGACGGCGTGCGCTACGACCAGCACGAGGCCAACCGCCTCTCGACACTCGAGAACATCATCATCCTCTGCGGCCACTACAAGGGCATCGACCACCGCATCCGCGAGCACCTCATCACGCGCGAGATCTCGATCGGCGACTACGTGCTCACGGGCGGCGAGCTGGCCGCCTGCATCATCGCCGACTCGGTCGTGCGGCTCATCCCCGGGGCGATCGGTGACGAGGCCTCGGCGCTGACCGACTCATTCCAGGACAACCTGCTGGCACCGCCCATCTACACGCGGCCCGCGGAGTTCCAGGGCTGGCGCGTGCCGGACGTGCTGCTGTCGGGCAACTTCGCCGAGATCGAGAAGTGGCAGGACGAGCAGGCGTGGGAGCGCACGCGCCGTCTGCGCCCCGACCTGCTGGAAAAGTAAAAGGTGAAAGGTAAAAAGTGACAGGTTCATGAAGTATTTTCTTATTGCCGGCGAGCCGTCGGGCGACCTGCACGGCGCAAACCTCATCAAGGGGCTCCGCAAGGCCGACCCCGCGGCGGAGTTCCGCTTCTGGGGCGGGGACCTGATGGCCGCGGCGGGCGGTGTGCAGAACCTCCGCAAGCACTACCGCGAGACGTCGTTCTTCGGCGTGGTGCAGGTGCTGCGCAACCTCGGCACGATCCGCCGCCAGATGCGCGAGTGCCGCGAGGAGGTCGCCGCCTGGCAGCCCGACGTGCTGATCCTCGTCGACTACCCGGGCTTCAACATGAAGATGGCCCGCTGGGCCCATGCACGCGGCATCCGCACCTTCTACTACATCGCCCCGAAGGTCTGGGCCTCGCGCGAGGGGCGCATCCGCGCGCTGCGGCGCGACGTCGACCGCCTCTTCGTCATCTTTCCCTTCGAGTGCGACTACTTCCCGCGCCACGGCATCGAGCCCCTCTTCGAGGGCAACCCGCTGGTCGACGCACTCGAAGCACGCCGTGCCGCACTCCCGACACCCGAGGAGTTCCGCCGCCGCAACGGCCTCGACCCGCGGCCGATCATCGCCCTGCTGGCCGGCAGCCGCCGCTCGGAGATCCGCAAGAACCTCCCGCTCATGGCACGCCTGGCACAACGCTTCGACGGCTGGCAGTTCGTCGTGGCGGGGGTGCCGTGGCTCGACCGCGCACTCTACGAGGAGGCGGCCGCCGGAAGCGGCATCCGCTACGTCTGCGACCAGACCTACGAGACGCTCCTTGCCGCCGAGGCCGCCGTCGTCACCTCGGGCACGGCGACGCTCGAGACGGCCCTGCTGGGCACGCCCGAGGTGGTCGTCTACCGTCTGCCGGCCATCGAGTACCGCTGCATGCCCCTTGTGGTGCGCTGCCCGTGGATCTCGCTCGTGAACCTCAACCTCGGGCGCGAATCGGTGGCCGAGATTCTCCAGTCCGGTCTCGACACGACGCGCGCCGAGCGCGAACTGCGCGCAATCCTGCCCGGCGGCGAAAAGCGCGAACGCATGTTGGCCGACTTCCGGGAGCTGCGCACCGTCATCGGCGGCCCCGGGGCCAGCGACCGCGTCGCCGCACGCATGGTCGCCCTGCTGCGCGCCGAAAAGCCGGAAAAATAACCGAACCCGAACACCCGAAAGCCCATGACACAGCCCCTGAACGGTGCCTTTCCCGATACGAAACCCCACTACGCGATCCTCGACGGACTGCGCGGCGTGGCGGCCCTCGTGGTCGTCTGCTTCCACCTGTTCGAGGCCTACGCCACGAGCCACCTCGACCAGCGCATCAACCACGGCTACCTGGCCGTCGACTTCTTCTTCCTCCTCTCGGGCTTCGTCATCGGATACGCCTACGACGACCGCTGGCGGCACCTCACGGCCGGAGCGTTCCTCAAGCGGCGCCTCGTGCGCCTGCACCCGATGATCCTGTTCGGGGCGCTGCTCGGCGGGGCGATGTTCTACGTGCAGGAATGCCCCGTCTGGGACGTGGCGTCCGTAAGCCTCGGGGCGCTGGTCGTCGCCACGCTGCTCAACGCCCTGCTCCTCCCGGCACCCGTAGGGTGCGAGATCCGCGGGCTGGACGAGATGTATCCGCTCAACGGTCCGAGCTGGTCGCTGCTCTTCGAGTACATCGCCAACCTCTGCTATGCGCTCTTCATCCACCGCCTGTCGACCCGCGCCCTCGCCGGGCTGGTCGCCGCAACCGGAGCCGGGCTGGCCCTCTACGCCACACTCGGGCCGCTGGGCGACATCTGCGTCGGCTACTCGCTCACGGGCATGGAGTTTCTCGGCGGCATGCTCCGCGTGCTGTTCGCCTTCCCGGCCGGACTGCTCCTCTACCGCCTCTTTCGCCGCGGCGGGGCGCTCCGCGTCCGCGGCGCCTTCTGGTGGTCGGGTGCGGCGGTCGTGGCGCTGCTCGCCGTGCCCCGCATCGGCGGGGCCGACGCCCGCTGGATGAACGGACTCTACGACACGCTCTGCGCCGTCGCGGCCTTCCCGATGCTGGTGTGGATCGGCGCCTCGGGCCAAACGACCGACCGCTTCACGGGGGCGCTGTGCCGCTTCCTGGGTGCGATCTCCTACCCGCTCTACATTGTCCACTACCCCTTCATCTACCTCTACTACGGATGGGTGAAGCGCGAACAGCTCACCTTCGGCGAGTCGCTGCCCGGAGCCGCGGCGCTCGTCGCGGGGTGCCTGCTGCTGGCATGGGTCAGCCTGAAATACTACGACATACCGATCCGCAAATGGCTCACGGAGTGCCTGCTCGGGCGCTCCGCCCGGCCGGCGGGTCCGAACCATACGACACCATGAAGATCATCTGCATCGCACGCAACTATGCGGCGCACGCCGAAGAGCTGCACCGCGCCGTCGGCGGCGGCACCGCCCGCCCGGCCGAGCCGGTCTGGTTCCTGAAGCCCGACACGGCGCTGCTGCGCAACAACGACCCCTTCTACATTCCCGCCTTCTCGCAGCAGGTGGACTACGAGTGCGAGCTGGTCGTGCGCATCAACCGCGTGGGCCGCGCCATCTTCGAGCGCTTCGCCCACCGCTACTACGACGAGGTGGGGCTCGGCATCGACTTCACGGCCCGCGACCTCCAGCGGCAGGCCATCGCCGAGGGGCTGCCGTGGGAGCGCTGCAAGGCCTTCGACCACTCGGCGGCCCTCTCGCCCGTGTTCATCCCGTTATCGGAGCTGGGCGGCGACATCCGCCGCCTGCACTTCACGCTGGAGGTCAACGGTCAGGTGCGCCAGCGCGGCGACACGTCCGAGATGCTCTTCGACGTCGACCGGCTGATCGCCGCCGTGTCGCAGCAGATGACCCTGCGCATGGGTGACCTGCTCTACACCGGCACCCCGGCCGGGGTCGGGCCCGTTCGTGCGGGCGACAACCTCCGCGCCACACTCGAGGGGCGCGAACTGCTCAATTTCGACATCCGCTAACATCCGAACACCATGCTGCTGCACGAAAAACTCCGCTCCCGCCGCCTGCTGCTCGCCTCGCAGTCCCCGCGCCGCCGGGAGCTCATGACCGCCTGCGGCCTGCCCTACACCCTCGCCCCGAAATACGACTGCGAGGAGCACTACCCCGCGGCGCTGCCCGCCCGCGAGGTACCGGTCTTCCTCTCGCGCCTCAAGAGCGAGGCCTACCCCGCGCCGCTCGCCGCCGGGGAGATTCTGCTCACGGCCGACACGGTGGTCGTGCTCCGCGACCGCGTGCTGGGCAAGCCCGCCGGCCGCGACGAGGCGCTGGCGATGCTCCGCGCCCTCTCGGGCCACCGCCACACGGTCGTCTCGGGCGTCACGCTCCGCACCGCCGCCCGCATGCACACCTTCGCCGTCGAGACCGACGTCTGGTTCCGCCCCCTGACCGACGAGGAGATCGTCTACTACGTCGACACGTTCCGTCCCTTCGACAAGGCCGGCGCCTACGGCATTCAGGAGTGGATCGGCTACGCCGCGATCGAGCGCATCGACGGCTCGTTCTACAACGTCATGGGGCTGCCCGTACAGCGGCTCTACACCGAACTGGATAAATTCATCGACCTGTTATAATCCTATGAAAAGAACCTTGCTGACACTGCTGGCGGCGCTGACGCTGCTGCCCGCCCTCGCCGACGAGGGCATGTGGCTCCCGAGCCTCATCTCGACGCGCATCAACGACATGCGCGCCAAAGGATTCCGCCTCACGGCCGAAGAGATCTACTCGATCAACCGCGCCTCGATGAAGGATGCCGTCGTGCTCTTCGACGGCGGCTGCACGGGCGAGCTGATCTCGGCCGAAGGGCTGCTGCTGACCAACCACCACTGCGGCTACGACGCCATCCAGGCCCACTCGTCCGTCGAGCACGACTACCTGACCTACGGATTCTGGGCCCGCACGCGCGCCGAGGAGCTGCCCAACGAGAAGCTGAACGTGAAGTTCCTCGTCAGGATGGAGGAGATCACCGACCGCCTCGCGGCGGGCGAGACGGCCACGGAGATCATCCGCGCGGCCGAGGCCGAAGGGACGGGCTACCGGGCCTCGGTCGAACAGATGTACTACGGCAACCAGCAGTTCCTGTTCGTCTACGAGCAGTTCGACGACGTGCGCCTCGTGGCGGCGCCGCCCTCGTCGATCGGCAAGTTCGGCGGCGACACCGACAACTGGATCTGGCCGCGCCATACGGGCGACTTCTCCCTCTTCCGCATCTACGCCTCAAAGGATAACAAGCCGGCGGCCTACTCGCCCGACAACGTCCCCTACCGGCCGAAAAAGCACTTCACGATCTCGACGAAGGGGGTGCACGAGGGCGACTTCACGATGATCTACGGCTTCCCGGGCAACACGCAGGAGTACATCCTCTCGGATGCCGTGGCCTACATTGCCGAGCGCTCCGACCCGGCGAAGATCGCCATCCGCGACGGACGCCTCGCAATCATCGCCGCCGCCCAGGCGAGCGACCCCGCGCTGCGCATCCACTATGCGGCCAAGCACGCCGCCATCGCCAACGCCTGGAAGAAATGGCAGGGCGAGGTGCTGGGCCTCACGCGCCGCGGCACCGTGGCCTCGAAGCGCGACTACGAGGAGCGCTTCACCGCTTGGGCCGCGGACAAACCCGCCTACCGCGACGTCGTGCGCGACCTCAAGGCCGAATACGCCCGCGTCACGGAGCCCTACTTCGCCCGCGAGATCACGCTGGAGACGCTGCGCTCGCTGCCGGCGAAATATTCGGATGCGGAGCGCGCCGCGGAGCTCTTCGCACGGTGCGAGCCGACCGAACGAGCCCTCTACCGCTACCTCTTCGGTCAGTACGCCGAGCGCTGCCCGGCACAGTACCAGGTGCCGGAGTTCCTCGACGGCGTGGCGGCGGCCGGCTCCGTCGAAGCCTTTGCCGACCGGGTCTTCGACGAGGTATGGCAGGGCGGCGCAACGCCCCTCTCGGACTCGCTGCGCGTCGGCGTCACGCGCATGACGAAACACATCGGCTGGCTGCTCGGCACCGACGCCCTGCGCAACCTCAACAGCCGGCGCCTGAACGAACTCTATACGGTCTACATCCGCGGGCTGCGCGAATGGGACACCACGCGGGCCTTCTACCCCGACGCCAACCTCACGCTGCGCGTGGCCTACGGCTCCGTCGCCGGCTATGAGTACGCCGACGGCGAGTACCACACGCCGCAGACGACCCTCGACGGCATCATCGCCAAGGACAACCCCGAAATCTACGACTACGACATCCCGCAGCGGCTACGCGACCTCTACGCGACGAAGGATTACGGACGCTGGGGCGTCGAGATCGACGGCCGCCGCACGGTGCCGGTCTGCTTCCTGGCGACGAACCACACGACGGGCGGCAACTCCGGATCGCCGGTGCTGAACGCCCGCGGCGAGCTCATCGGCCTGAACTTCGACCGCACGTGGCGCTCGACGATGAGCGACATCGCCTTCGACCCGACGATCTGCCGCAACATCGCCGTGGACATCCGCTACGTGCTGTTCGTCATCGACCGCGTCGGCGATGCCGGGGAGCTCATCCGGGAGATGACGCTCCGCTGACACGCCGCCCCGCCCGACGCGGGCGGAGGGCAGCCAGGCGGGCCGAACGGCCTTTCCGATCGATACGACGGGACCCTTTGCGGGGTCCCGTCGCTGTTTCGGAGCTATTTTTTCGGGATTTTGTCAGAAAAATTTTGCGAATCACAAAATAGTATCTATATTTGCACACCCGAATTACAAATCGGCCATAGAGGCCCAGGTGGTGAAATTGGTAGACACGCTACTTTGAGGGGGTAGTGAACAATTGCGTTCGTGCAAGTTCGAGTCTTGTCCTGGGCACTGAAAACCGCGTCAAACTTTCGTTTGACGCGGTTCTTTTATTGTTCCCATCCGCGACGGAAACGGACCGGACACGAAAAACCGGCTGCCGGAACGCACGGGCGCTCCGACAACCGGATTATAAGGAAAAGAGAATGAAAAAACGGTGTGTGGGCCGGGGTCCGGACCCCCGGCCTCCGCACACCGGATGCCGTTATTCGACCACCTCCTCGTCGACGAATCCGTCTCCGCCCGACCGGCTGAGCTCCCTGTTGATCCGACGCCAGACAAACGCCAGCACAATCCGGAAAATTCCGTAAAGGATAAAGGCCGTGCCGATGCAGGCAAGGATAAAGATTCCTCCGTAAAGAGGCGCAGCCAGAAAAACAAACGAACAGATCAGGCTCAGGATATTGCAGGCAAGCAGCCAGCCCCATCCCGTTCCGCGGAACGGCGCTAGTGCGCACGATTCGCAGATGCCGAGCACGGACTGGAACAGCATCCAGAAACCGACGACATAGATCAGCAGCGTCGTAACCAGCGGCAGGGGCAGCAGCATCAGCCACACGCCAAGCAGCACCTCGATCAGTCCCCGGGCCAGGCTCCAACCCCACGTATCGTTCCAGTTGCGGTTCGCCACGGCCCACGCGATGTTGAAAATACCGCCGACAACCAGCACCGAGATAAAGAAGACCGTCAATACCGCCAGCGAATCTGCCGGGACGACAACACATGCGACTCCGGTCGCAATACCCAGTACTCCGACGACAAGCGAAACCCACCAATACCTGAAGAGATTTCCACTCCGATCCGATTTCCGTAACATGGCTTTTCCGTTTTTAATCACTTCACCGCAAAGGTAATTCCGCGACGGAGACATTGTATTGCCGCACACGGCACAAAAATGTGCAATATTTCGTTTTTTTACCCCGGAACATGCCGCACGGAAGAGCCGTGCCGGACAATGCGCACACCCGGAACGACGGCCGGCAGGACACGGCGGGAACCGTCCCGGCCGGACGCGTGCCGCACGCAACACGCCGCCGGTGAAGGGTGCGGGTCACTGCTTCCCGGAGCACTCGCGGACGATCTTCATGAACTCGTCGCCCGTGATCGTCTCCTTCTCCACCAGGTAGTCGGTGGCGCGGCGCATGATCTCGGGATTCGCCGAGATGATCTCCCGGGCCTTCGCATGCGCCTCGCGGATCAGCCGCAGCACTTCGGCATCGACCTCCGCAGCCGTCGCGCCGGAGCAGACCGTCGACGCATCCCCGCCGAGATAGGCATTGCTGACCGTCTCGAGCGCCATCATGTCGTAGCGCTCGCTCATGCCGAAACGCGTAACCATCGCCCGGGCCAGCCGCGTGGCCTGCTCGATGTCGTTCGAGGCGCCGGTCGTGACCGTCCCGCAGACGAGCTCCTCGGCCGAACGGCCGCCCGTCAGGGTGACGATGCGGTTGAAAAGGCTCTCGCGGCTCTGCAGCAGCTCCTCCTCGTCCTCGACCTGCATCGTATAGCCCAGCGCTCCGGAGGTGCGGGGGATGATCGTAATCTTGTGCACGGGTGCCGAGTGGCTCTGCATCGCGGCAACCAGTGCATGGCCGATCTCGTGGCAGGCGACAAGCTGCTTGTCGGAGGCGGAGACGAGCTTGTTCTTCTTCTGCGCCCCGGCGATCACGGTCTCCACGCTCTCCTCCAGATCGGCCGTCGTAACCTGCTTGCGCCCCATGCGCACGGCCCGCAGAGCCGCTTCGTTGACAATGTTCGCCAGTTCGGCACCCGACGACCCGGCCGTGGCGCGCGCCACGATCCCCAGGTCGACCTCCTCGTGCCGCACGTGTTTGAGATGCACGCCGAGAATTGCCTTGCGTCCTTCGAGGTCGGGCAGCTCCATCTGAATCCGACGGTCGAAGCGCCCCGGGCGCAGCAACGCCTTGTCGAGGCTCTCGGGACGGTTCGTCGCAGCCAGGATCACCACACCCTTGCGGCCGTCGAAGCCGTCCATCTCGGTCAGGAGCTGGTTGAGCGTCTGCTCGCGTTCGTCGTTGCCGCCGTAGGCGCCGTCGCGCCGCTTGCCGACGGCATCGATCTCGTCGATGAAGATGATGCAGGGAGCCTTTTCGCTCGCCTGCTTGAAGAGGTCGCGCACCTTGGCCGCGCCCATGCCGACGAACATCTGCACGAACTCCGATCCCGAAATGGCGAAAAACGGCACCTTCGCCTCTCCGGCCACGGCCCGTGCGATGAGCGTCTTGCCGGTTCCCGGGGGGCCCACCAGCAGGGCGCCCTTCGGCAGCGTGGCTCCGATCTCGGCATAGCGGGAGGGATCGTGCAGGAAATCGACGATCTCGGTCAGCGTCTCCTTCGCCTCATCCTGCCCGGCCACGTCGGCAAACGTGGTCTTCACGTCCGACTCGGCATAGATCCGGGCGCCGCTGCTGCCGAACGAGAGGAAGTTGCCGCCGCCCTGCATGCGGGCCTGCATGCTCCGGCCGATCTGCCGCCAGATAAGGTAGAAGGCCAGACCGGGCAGCACCCACATCAGCACGAAATTGAGCACGGGGGAGTTCTGACGGGGCACGCTCCGGTTGAAGGCGATCCGTCCGTCGGAATTGGGGCTCTCGGCCTTCAGCAGACGGTCGACCAGCTCGGGATCGCCGATCTCACCGGTCTGAAAGGTCTGCGTCTTGTCGTCCTCGCCCTTGGCGCTGAAATAGATCAGGCCGTTCTCGATCATGACCCGTTCGACCAACCCGCTGTCCACCTTGCCGATAAAGGTTCCGTAGTCGGTCTCGATGATCCGGCGGCCCGAAAAGTTCGGGAAGATCAACCCGTTGAGGAACAGGACGATCAGCACGACCCACAACAGGCCTGCATAGGGATTGCTTCGGGGCGGCGTCGGAGTTCCGTTGTTCTGTTGCTCCATAATTGTCATCTTTTTCGGGCAAAAATCGCGATTTTCCACTATTCGCCGCTTACCGGATTATCCCCAAAGATGTGCAAAGATTCCTCAAAACGGCATCACGGGGAGACCGCTCACAGCCCGGGTATCCCGCAAGCGGGCACGCGGACCGCCTACCGCAACTCGAACTCCGCCGTCTTCACGTTTTTTGAATCGGGGCCGCACATCACGCTGAAGACGCCCGGTTCGACGACGTAGCGCAGATCGGCGTTCCAGAATCCCAGCTCCGCCGCCCCCAGGGTGAAGGCGACCTCGGTCTGTTCGCCGGGCCGGAGGAGCACCTGACGGAACCCGCGCAGCTCCCGCACGGGACGGGTCACGGAACCCACGTGATCCCGGATGTAGAGCTGGACGGTCTCCCGACCCGTGCGGTGACCGGTATTCTTGACCGTGACGCGGACCGTCACCGGCTCGTCGAGCCGCCACTCCCGCTTTTCGAGGGTCGGCGTGCCGATCTCAAAGGTCGTATAGCTCAATCCGAAGCCGAACGGATAGGCCGGTTCAAAGTCGATGTCCTGGTAGGAGCAGGTATAGCCTCCCGCCTTGCTCTCGGGGCGGCCGGTGCTTTTGTAGTTGTAGTAAATGGGAATCTGTCCGACGTGCGCAGGGAAGGTCATCGGCAGCTTCCCGGAGGGATTGTACTCCCCGGAGAGCACGTCCGCAATGGCGTTCCCGGCCTCCGTCCCGAGCCACCAGGTGAGCAACACGGCGTCGGAATGGGCGGCCGCCTCGTCGAAAATCATCGGACGCCCGCCCATAAGCAGGGTGATGACCCGTTTGCCGCACCCTTTCAGGGCGCGGACCAGCTCCTCATGCTGCCGCGGGATGGCGATGTCGGCCTTCGACCGGGCCTCGCCGCTCTGGAAATAACGCTCCCCCACGGCGACCACCACCACGTCGGCCCGGCGGGCGGCTGCCAGCGCGGGCGTCAGATGCAGCCGGTTGGTCTCCAGATCGTACCCCTCGGCATAGAGGACCTTCGCTCGTCCGTACCGGGCCTCGAGCCCCTCCCGGACGGTCACCACCTCCTCCACCGCCCCATCGGAGGCCCAGATGCCGCGCATGTCGATGCGCGAGTCGGCCAGGGCACCGATCAGCGCAACGGTCCCCGTGAAACGGTCCAGCGGGAGGGTTTCGCCGTCGTTCTTCAACAGGACGATCGACCGCACGGCGGCCTCCCGTGCAAGGCTCCTCAACGAATCGCAGAGAACAGTCCGGGCCTCCCGCTCCGGATCGCAGTAGCGGAACGGATCGTCGAAAAGGCCGAGCTGAAACTTTTTCAGCAGGATGCGCCGCACGGCATCATCGATGCAGGCCTCGGCGACCTCGCCGTCCGCGACCAGCTCGCGCAGCCGGGAGACGTAGGCCCGCGACTCCATGTCCACATCGCAGCCGGCCGTGATGGCGGCCCGGGCGGCATCCCGCAGATCGGCCGCATAGCCGTGCGGCACCATCTCGCCGATCGAGCCCCAGTCCGAGACGGTCAGCCCGTCGAATCCCCATTCGCCCTTGAGCAGCGTGCGCTGAAGGTATGCGTTGCCCGTGGCCGGGATGCCGTTCAGGTCGTTGAATCCGTTCATGACGGAGCCGACGCCGCTCTCGACGGCGGCCCGGAAGGGCGGCAGGTAGGTGTCGTGCAGCGTCAGGAGCGAGAGGTCCGTCGTGTTGTAATCCTTGCCCGCGATGCAGGCTCCGTAGGCGGCGAAATGCTTGGCACAGGCCATCACCGTCGTGACATCCGCCAGCGAGCGGCCCTGAAACCCCTCGACCCGGGCCCGGGCGACAAGCGATCCGTACCAGGGGTCCTCGCCGGCCCCCTCCACGACCCGCCCCCACCGGGCGTCGCGGCTAATGTCCACCATCGGGGCGAAGGTCCAGTGCACCCCCTGGGCCGCCGCTTCGCGCGCCGCACCGGCAGCCGTGCGCCGCATGAGGTCGAGATCGAAGCTCGACGCCTCGGCCAGCGGCACGGGGAAGACGGTCTGCATGCCGTGGATGACATCGAGTCCGAACAGCAGCGGAATGCGCAGCCGCGACTTCATGGCGTGCTCCTGAAGCCTGCGGGTCCGCTCCGCCCCCCGGATGTTGAGCATGGAGCCCACCAGCCCCTTTTCGATTTGGGCGATCTTGGTCGTGTCGTCGATGACGGGGCCCGTCGCCTGCCCGTTGCCCGTATACTGATTGAGCTGGCCGATCTTCTCCTCCAGCGTCATGAGCGACAGCACGGAGTCGACCTTGCGGCCGTAGGGCTCTCCGATTTCCACCTCCCGGAAGGCACTTCCGGCCGAACATCCGCACAGGAACAGCGACAGCGCGCACGCAATGGTTTGAATGGGTCTCATGGTTTCATCCTGATTCTTCACAAGGCAAACGTCATTCGGAGTGCGCGGCGAGGCGGCCTGATCACCGGGGCCCACGCCACAAAGCGGCCGTGAGCACCCCCTTTTCGTCCCGGGCCGGCACCGCCGCATGCCGAATCACCCTTGAAAGATAATCATTCAGAATGGATTTCCGTCCTTTTTCACCGTCCGAAAAAACGACACGTAAGTATACCATCCGCTGTTCCAACACGTTAGGACCGCAAAAAAACGACAGCCCGCGACCGAAGGAACACCTGACAGAACATCCGGACCGGGCAAAAGGGGCCGATTCCGCAGAATCGCCCCCTTTTCAGCCAACCCGGCAGCCGGGCGCCGCGTCACCGCGTCACAGCCCCCCGCACCACCGTGTCACCGCACGCTCACCTCGTCGAGGAAGAACCACGAGGGGTGTCCGACGCCGTAGTGCCACGACGGGCAGTTCTTCGTTCCGACGATGTCGATGCGCACATACCGCGCCCGGACGGGTTTGTCGCGCCGGAAGGTCGCCTGCACGAACTTGACCTGCGGGGAGCGGTCCTCGGCAAAGGCCTGCTCGCCGAAGGGCTCGTAGGCGGCGTTGTCGCACGAAAGCGAGCAGGAGACCCGCTCGGGCAGCAGAATCCATGCCCCGAGCTGGTGCAGGAAGTCGCACTCGACCTCCGACACCTCCTTCTCCTCCCCGAGGTCGATGAGGAAGCTGCCGTCGCGGCCCTCCCAGCCGACCCAGCTCTCGACATAGGTCGTGCCGCCGAAGAGTCCGTCCGTCAGCGCCGTCTCACCCAGCTGCACGTATCTGGGCGACGGAGCCTCGATCCACACCACCCGGGCACCGTGCGCCAGATCGGGCCGCCGCGTCCTGTCGGGCATGTAGCGCACACGGTAGAGGCGGCAGTACTCCTCGGGCGTATTGCGCCGCTCGTTGATGATCGGAATGGCGAAATGACGGCAGCGCTCCTCGAAAAGCGCAAGCCGGGCCGCCGTAGCGGCGGGGTCCGGCACCCCTTCGGCACGGTCGATCTCCAGCTCGGAGTATTGGAGCGGCAGGCGCGAAAGGCGCACGCGGTCGAGCAGCACCGAATCGTCGGCCACGGCCGCCTCGGCCAGGTCAAAGAGTTCGTTGTAGCGCCGGCGGCAGTTGCCATTGAGCATGCCCTCCTTGTGGGTCACCGGCGAATCGTAGATCCAGAGCTCCTTGCCGCTGGCCAGCAGGCCCCCTTCGAGCAGCTTCTCGTACTGGTAGATATGGGGCGCCGCCGCACCGTAATAGCCGCGCATGAAGGAGCGCATGAGCGAGTCGCTGTCCAGATCGGGATTCCACATCAGCTTGCTCACCATGTAGGCCCGCATCTCGGGGAAGCAGCTGCCCCGCTCGCCGCCGATCTGCGAGAAGTGCATCGTCACGTGGTTGCGGCGGAAGAGTTGGATGTTCTTCTGCAGGATCGGGAAGTTGGGGAAGGGCGAGAGCATATTGTCGAAATTGATGCCGTAGTCCCAGACGAAGAGGTTGTCGCTGATGGCCGACCATCCCTCCAGCGCCCGCACGAAGTCGCGGCCCGAGGCGTTGTCCGTCAGGGGCACCTCGCGCTTGCAGTCGATGTCGCAGAGCATGATGTTGACGTTGGGCCGCGGCTTGACATGTTTGGGCGGGTGCATCGTGTAGAGGTAGGCCAGCGTCGAAAACTCCTTGTCGGGGAAGCGGTCGGCCAGCCGGTTCAGGAAGTGGATGAGGCTGCCCGACGGCCCGCCCTCGCGCTCGTCGAGCGCCCGACACGCGGGGCAGGTGCAGTTGGTGAAGTTGCCGTCGTTCTGGCTCACCGAGATCGTGTGCATCCCGGGGTTGGCCCGGAAGATCGAGTCGATCTTCGTGCAGACCACCTCGAAGAGCTCGGGATTGGTCAGACACCACTGGCTCGCCTTGCCCGGACGCCGCTCGCCGTTGATGAAGGCGTAGTATTCGGGGTGGCTCCGACCGTAGACTTCCGACGGCAGGATGCGGTCGAAGGTGTGGACCCAGTAGCCGCCGGCGAAGGTCTCCTGCGGCTCCTCGAAGCGGAACCAGTCGCGGTAGAAGGGTTCGGCCATCGCATAGCACTGGCTCTGCCGGTAGCGGAATGCCGGATTCTCGGCGTGGTCCAGTGCGGGGATCGTCACGTCGCGGCTCCGGGTCAGCCGCCAGGCGTTGTTTCCGTAGCAGGCGACGCCGAGGTACTGCTCCAGCAGGGTCACCACGCCGTAAATGGTCCCCTTGCCGCCTCCGTCGGAGATCATCAGCCGCCCGTCGCGGGTCTTCAGCCGGAAGCCGTCCTCGGTCAATCCACGGGCATCCCCGGCGCCGAGGACAATGTCGCCGCGACGGGGTTTTCCCGGCGCCACGACGGGCAGCCGCGCCCCGCTGATGCGTCCGACGAGCTCCTGCAACAGCGCCGCCGCCCGCATGTCCACCGAATCGGCCGGATCGGCGACAATCCGCGCCACGGCCTTTCCATGCCTTACGATACGCACCTGCGCCGCCGACGGGACCGCCGCAGCCACCAGGCACAAGGCGCACAACCAGTGTACGATCTTCATATCCTGCAATATTTTGGGTTAAAGTTCGGATTCCGACAAGCGGTTTCCGTAAGGCAAGTTAGCACATTGCCGCGAGAAATCACAAAACGGAGCCATTTTTACGATAAGTCGCCGGCCGGTCGGCAATACAATCGGCTACACCTTGCCTGAATCGGCATCCGAAACCCGGAAACGGCACAAGCCCCTGTACCATACAGACAAAACAAAAAGGGAAGAGTCGCAAGATTCTTCCCTTTTTTCTGAAGCGGAAAACGGGACTCGCACATAGCGCGAGTGACGGCCGCGATTCATTATTGACACCCCCGGCCCCTGAAAGGGGCGCCTTGAGGTCGCGCGGACAAGCCCCGGGCATGTCTGCATCAACAACAAAGGGAGAACCGAATCGGTTCTCCCTTTGTTGTTGGAGCGGAAAACGGGACTCGGACCCGCGACCTCAACCTTGGCAAGGTTGCGCTCTACCAACTGAGCTATTTCCGCATGACGTCTCCGAAACCTGCGCTTCGGGACTGCAAATATAGAATGAAAATTCGTTCCTGCAAAATTTTCGATAAAAATAATACGTTTTCCGAACAGAAAAGTTTCATCCGACCTCCCAAACCGAAAAAAAGGCCGGCCGACACAAAAGGTCGACCGGAACAAAAACGGCACTCCGGAAAAACCGGAGTGCCGTTTGTTTGCGGAATCGCGCCCTTCGCGGCCGCGTCCTTCTCTCCATCGGGGCAAAGCCCTCCCGGGCGGAAGCTGTCGCGCGCCGCTGCGGTCCGGCGACCCGATCAGCGCACCTTGAAATCCTCGTCGGCGCGGACCGGGATGGGCAGCGAAGCGTAGTAACCGCTTTCGAGCTTGTCGCGCACCGACTTGAAGGCCTCGAGCGTGAAGTTGACGTCCTCGAGCGTGTGGGCCGCCGTCGGGATGACGCGCAGGATGATCTCGCCCTTCGGGATTACCGGGTAAACGACGATCGAGCAGAAGACACCGTGGTTCTCGCGCAGGTCGACGATCAGGTTCGTGGCCTCGGGAATGCCGCCCTTCATGAAGACGGGGGTCACGGGCGAGTTCGTCACACCGATGTTGAAGCCGTTCTCACGCAGGCCGCTCTGGAGCGCACGCACGATCTCCCAGAGTTTCTGCTGGTATTCGGGGTGGTTGCGAATCAGCTCCAGACGCTTCATGGCGCCGATCACCATCGGCATCGGCAGCGACTTGGCGTAGAGCTGCGAACGCATGTTGTAGCGCAGCAGGTTGATGAGCCAGCGGGGACCGCTCACGAAAGCGCCGATACCGGCCATCGACTTGGCGAAGGTGTTGAAGAGCACGTCCACGCCGTCGACCACACCGAAGTGCGACGCCGTACCGCGGCCGCCCTCACCCATCGTACCGAAGCCGTGGGCATCGTCGACCAGCAGGCGGAAGTTGAAGTCCTTCTTCATGGCCACGATCTCGTCGAGCTTGCCCAAGTCGCCCTTCATGCCGAAGACGCCCTCGGTGATGACCAGCACGCCGCCGTGCTGCTCCTCGGCCAGCGTCGTGGCGTGCTGCAGCTGCAGGCGCAGCGACTCCATGTCGTTGTGGCCGTAGACGAAGCGCTTGCCCTTGTGCAGGCGCAGGCCGTCGATGATGCAGGCGTGGGCCTCGGCATCGTAGACGACGACGTCACGCGGCGTGAGCAGGCAGTCGATGATCGAGATCATGCCCTGGTAGCCGAAGTTGAGCAGGAAGGCATCCTCCTTGCCGACGAAGGCGGCCAGCTCGCGCTCGAGCTGCTCGTGGTATTTGGTCTGACCGCTCATCATGCGGGCGCCCATCGGGGCGGCCATGCCGAACTTGGCGGCACCCTCGGCATCGGCCTTGCGGACCTCGGGGTGGTTGGCCAGGCCGAGGTAGTTGTTCAGACTCCAGTTGAGCATCATCTTGCCCCGGAAAAGCATGTGGGGGCCGATCTCGCCCTCGAGTTTCGGGAAGGCGAAATAGCCGTGGGCATACGACATGTACTGACCGATCGGTCCGCCCGCATTTTTCTCGAGGCGTTCAAAAATATCAACCATTTCTTATCGAGTTTTATGAGTTTGTGTTTTCCGTATTCCGTTTCGGACGCGCAAAAGTATAAATAATGTGGATTAATCGGTCAAAATTAGCCGTTTTTTATTCCGTGCGGATACGCATTTATACCTATTTTTGCCTTTTGCGCCCGACGCAAGGAGCACAAACTCACCGCCGTCGGCGGTCGACGGCATCGACGATGACCGCCACGGCGCCGTCGCCCGTGACATTGGTCGCCGTGCCGAAGCTGTCCATGGCGATGTAGGTGGCGATCATCAGCCCGAGGAGCGCCTCGTCGAAGCCCAGCATGCTCTCGAGCAGCCCCAGCGCCGCCATGATCGCCCCGCCCGGCACGCCCGGCGCCGCGACCATCGTCACGGCCAGCAGCAGGATGAACCCCGCGAAGGTCGCCGCCGGAATCTCCAGCCCGGCCAGCATCGCCACGGCCAGCGCACAGGCCGTGATCTTCATCATCGAGCCCGAGAGGTGGATCGTCGCGCAGAGCGGCACGACGAACGACGCCAGCTCGGGCCGCACGCCGAGGCGCACGGTCCGTTCGAGCGTTACGGGGATCGTCGCGGCCGACGACTGCGTGCCGAGGGCCGTGACGTAGGCCGCGAGCATCGTGCGCAGCATCTTCAGGGGGTTGCGGCGCGCGGCGAGGCCCGCCACCGAGAACTGCAGGAGCAGCAGCACGACCGTCAGTGCGAAGATCACGACGATGAGCTTCACGAAGACCCCCAGCACGCCCGCCACCTGTCCCGAGCGGGTCATCTGCAGGAAGATGCCGAAGATGTAAAGCGGCAGCAGCGGGATGATGACCCCGGCGATCGTGCGGTCGACGATCAGCTTGAAGTCGTCCATCACCCCCTTCAGGCGCTCGCTGCGCGTATAGGCCATGCCGAGCCCCAGCACGAAGGCGAGGATCAGTGCCGACATGACCCCCATGACGGGCGGCATGTCGACCGTGAAGAAGGGGGCCAGATCGACGGCGTCCGCCTCGGGCAGCACGGCCTGGGAGCCGGCCAGCAGCCGCGGGAAGAGGGCCCGTCCGACGGCATAGGTGCCGAATCCCGAGACGAGTGTGAAGAGATAGGCCAGCGCCGCCGTGAGAGCCAGCAGCCGCCCGGCGCTGCGCCCCAGGTCGGCGATGCCCGGCGCCACGAGCCCGAGGATCAGCAGCGGAATGACGAAGCCCAGCAGCTGGCCGAACAGGGCGTTGAAGGTCGTGAAGATGCGCACGGCCCAGTCGGGCAGCAGGAAGCCGAAGGCGACGCCCGCGGCGATGGCCGCCACGACGCGCGGCAGCAGTCCGAATCGCAGTTTCATAGGCGAAGTTTTTGTAAAGGTAGCGATAATTCTTAAATTTGCCGTATGACATCCCTCTACCACGACATCATTTTCGGCCCGGTCCATTCGCGTCGGCTGGGTCTCTCGCTGGGCGTCAACCTGCTGCCCACCGAGTCGAAGCTCTGCTCGTTCGACTGCATCTACTGCGAGTGCGGCTGGAACGCCGAGCATCCGGGTGCACGCCGCTTCAACGACCGCGCGGACGTCGCACGCCTGCTGGACGAGACGCTGCGGCGCATGGTCGCCGCCGGCACGCCGCCCGACGTCATCACCTTCGCCGGGAACGGCGAGCCGACGCTCCACCCCGCCTTCGGCGAGATCATCGGCGACGTGCTGGCACTGCGCGACGCCCTCTGCCCGACGGCGAAGGTCTCGGTGCTCTCGAACGCCACGCAGATCCACCGCGCGGAGGTCCGCGAGGCGCTGCTGCGCGTGGACAATCCGATCCTGAAGCTCGACTCGGCGTTCGACGCCACCGTGCGGCGCATCAACAACCCGCAGAGCGCCGCCTACAGCGTGCGCGCCACGGTCGAGGCGATGAAACGCTTCGAGGGACGGATGATCCTCCAGACGATGTTCCTGCGCGGCACGTGCGACGGTGCCCCGGTCGACAACACCACCGAAGAGGAGGTCGCGGCGTGGCTGCGCCTCGTCGACGAAATCCGCCCGCGGCAGGTGATGGTCTACTCGCTCGACCGCGACACCCCCTGCCCCACCCTCGAGAAGGTTCCGCGCGAGGAGCTGCTCCGCATCGCCGCCCGCGTCGAGGCACTCGGCATCCCCTGTTCGGTCGCCTGACGCCATGCAGCTGCTCATCTCCTGTGCCAAGACCATGGCGGAGGCCCCCGCCGTCACACCGCCCCGCACCACGCGGCCCCGCTTCGCGGCCGAGGCCGACCGGCTGGCTTCGCACCTGGCGGCGCTCCCGGCCGACGAACTCGGGCGCCTGCTGCGTGTGAACGCGGGACTGGCCGCCGAGAACCGCCGCCGCTACCTCCGCTTCCACGACGCACCGGCCCATGCGGCCCTCACGGCCTACACGGGCGTCGTCTTCCGGCACATCGCACCGGAGCGTTTCACGCCGGAGGATTTTGAATACGCCCAGCAGCACCTCCACATCACCTCGTTCCTCTACGGGCTGCTGCGTCCGCTGGACACCATCCGCAGCTACCGCCTCGAGGGCGACGTCGTCCTGCCGGGCGAGGAGTGCAGCGCCTTCGACTTCTGGCGCGCACGGCTGACCGACGGGCTGCTCGACGCCATCCGCGCGGACGACGGAGTGCTCGTCAACCTGGCCAGCAGCGAGATGAAGCGGCTCTTCGACTGGAAGCGCATCTGCCGCGAGGTCCGCGTCATCGAACCCCGGTTCCAGCTCGACGAGGGCGGACGCCTGCGCACGGCGGTCGTCTACACGAAGATGTGCCGCGGGGAGATGACCCGGCAGCTGCTGTGCGGACGGGCCACCGACCCCGAAGCACTCCGGGATTTCACCTGGGAGGGATTCCGCTTCGACGAGGCGCGCAGCACGCCGAACAGCCCCCTCTTCACGATGTGACGCCGGAGCATCCGGACAGACGCAGCGAAAGGGCCTCGGCAGGAGACCTCAAAAAATCACACGAAAGGACGCGCCGCGAAAAGGCGGAGTGAAAAAGCGCCCTCGAAAGGCGGCACGAAACGACAGGCCGGAAAAAGGAGGCAAAAAAGTCGGCACGAACACGAAAGGGTCCCGGCAGGGAACAGCCGTCACAGAAGGGCGTCGCAGAAGGGCGTCGCAGAAGGACACCACAGAAGGGCACCACAGAAGAGCGCGCAAAAGGGCGCCGCGGCGTTACTCCTCCGACTGATCGACCACGAGCAGCCGGTCGGTGTCGTAACCGCGTGCGCGGGCCAGCTGCACGATGTGGTGATAGGTCTCCGGCGGCAGTTCGGGCGTGCGCGACAGGATCCACAGATACTTCGCCGAACGGCCGCCGACCAGTGCCCACTCGTACTCCTCGCCGAGCTCCAGCACGTTGTACTGCGAATAGAAAATCCAGAAGAACGAGACCCGCAGCCGTCCCGGCACCTTCGTCAGCCTCGCCTTGCCCTCGGCCACGCGGCGCTTGCCTGTGCGGACCTCGCGGCCGCTGTTGCGGACCAGGATCAGGCCGTCCGGCCGGCGCTCGTAGGTGGCCTGCACGTGGTCGAGTCCCCGTTCAAAGCGGAAATCGAAGCGTGCGATCTCGTACCATGTACCCAGATAACGGTTCAGATCGAACGTGCGCACGGGGGTGCGGTTCACCTCCCGGCCCGCACGGCAGTAACCCACCGCAAGGGCCAGCACGACGACCAGCAGCAGCATGTAAACGATTTTCATCTCCCGAAAGATTGGTTTCGTCCGGAGATTTAGCAGAATCCGTGCCGAAACCGCGCCGGCACGCTATTTTACGCCGGCCAGATCGAGCAGCGCCGCGAGAATCCCCTCCTCGTCGTAGCCGCACAGGGCATGCAGCTGTGCGGGGGTGCCGTGTTCGACCCACCGGTCGCCGACACCGAGTCGCCGCACGGCGACCTCGTACCCTGCCGCATTGAAGAAGGCCGTGACGGCCTCGCCCACACCGCCCCGCAGCGCACCGTCCTCGACGGTCACCACGCGGCGGAAGCGGCTGCCGACTTCGCGGAGCAGCTCCTCGTCGAGCGGCCGGACGAAGCGCAGGTCGTAGTGGGCGACGCTCACACCCCGCTCCGCGGCCCGCACGGCCGCACGGGCCGCATCGTTGCCCACCGTGCCGATCGTCACGAGCGCCACGTCACTGCCCTCCCGCAGTCGCCGTCCGCGGCCCACGGGCAGCGTCTCGAAGGGCTCGCCGCGCCAGGCGACCCCTTCGCCCGTCCCGCGCGGGTAGCGGATCATGAAGGGATGGCCGTTGTGCAGCGCCGTATACATCATGTTGCGCAGCTCCCGCTCGTTCATCGGAGCCCCGAAGATCAGCCCCGGCACGGGGGCGAAGGCCACCATGTCGAAGACCCCGTGGTGCGTCACGCCGTCCTCGCCGACCAGGCCGCCGCGGTCGAGGCACATCACCACCGGGAGGTCCTGGATCGCCACGTCGTGGATCACGTTGTCGTAGGCCCGCTGCATGAAGGTCGAATAGATGTTGCAGAAGGGAACCATCCCCGCGGCGGCCAGCCCCGCCGAAAAGGTCACGGCATGCCCCTCGGCGATGCCCACGTCGAAGCTCCGCTCGGGCATCGCCTGCATGAGCAGATTCATCGAACAGCCCGACGGCATGGCGGGCGTGACGCCCACGACGCGGGGATCGGCCTGCGCCAGCTCGACAAGCGTCTCGCCGAAGACATCCTGGTAGCGCGCCGCGCCGCTCTTCGCCGCGAGGCGCTCGCCCGTATCGGGATTGAAGCGCCCGGGGGCGTGCCAGACGGGCTGATCGTGCTCGGCCGGCAGGTAGCCCTTGCCCTTGACCGTCAGCACGTGCAGCAGCTTCGGACCCTCGATGTCGCGCAGTTCGCGCAGCGTGCGCACCAGCTCCGTGAGGTTGTGGCCGTCGACGGGACCGAAGTAGCGGAAATTGAGGCTCTCGAAGAAGTTCGAGTTGCTCAGCAGCCCCTGCTTGACGGCGTTGCTCGCCTTCTGGCAGAGCCGCAGCAGCCGCGGCGTATGCGACAGAATGCCCCAAAGCCGCTGCTTGAAGCGGTTGTAGTGGACCGACGTGGAGATCTTGAGCAGGTAGTTCTTCAGCGCGCCGGTGGCCTGGTCGATGGCCATGTGGTTGTCGTTGAGGATCACCAGCAGGTTCGTGCGCTTGCTCGCCCCGGCGTTGTTGAGCCCCTCGAACGCGAGGCCTCCGGTCATCGAGCCGTCGCCGATCACGGCCACGACCTGCCGCTTCTCGCCCCGCAGCTCGGCCGCCTTGGCCATGCCGAAGGCCGCGGAGATCGACACCGAGGCGTGGCCGCCGCCGAAGGCGTCGTACTCGCTCTCGGCCATACGCGGGAAGCCGCTGATGCCGCCCAGCTGCCGCTTCGTGCAGAACGCCTCGCGGCGTCCGGTGATGATCTTGTGAGCGTAGGTCTGGTGCCCGACATCCCAGACGATCTTGTCATCGGGCGTGTTGAAGACATAGTGCAGCGCCGCGGCGAGCTCCACGGCCCCGAGGCTCGAGGCCAGGTGCCCGGGATTGACCGAACACTGCTCGATGATGTAGTGCCGCAGTTCGTCGCAATAGGCGCGCAACTCCTCCGGCGAGAGCTTTTTCAGGTCCCGCGGCGAGTCGACCTTGCCCAGAAGTTTGTAATAGCCCGATGTCATGGCAGGACAAAGATAATACAAAATATGAATTTTTCGGGAAATTTTTCTATCTTCGCAATACGATAGAACCCCCACAACCATGAAATACAAACGGATACTCCTGAAATTGAGCGGCGAATCGCTCCAGGGCACACAGAAATACGGACTTTCGCCCGAAGTCCTGCAATCCTACGCCGAGCAGATCAAGGCGGCCGCCGCGACGGGCGTGCAGATCGGCATCGTCATCGGCGGCGGCAACATCTTCCGCGGCCTCTCCGGCGCCAAGAAGGGCTTCGACCGCGTGAAGGGCGACCAGATGGGCATGCTCGCCACGATCATCAACTCGCTGGCCCTCCAGTCGGCGCTCGAGGACAACGGCGTGCGCGCCAAGGTCCTCACCTCGATCCGCATGGAGCCCATCGGCGAATACTACTCGAAGGCGCGCGCCATCGAGTACCTCGAGGCGGGCTATGTCGTCATCATCGGCGGCGGCACGTCGAACCCCTACTTCACGACCGACTCCGCCTCGGCGCTGCGCGGCATCGAGATCGAGGCCGACGTCCTGCTCAAGGGCACGCGCGTCGACGGCGTCTACACGGCCGACCCGGAGAAGGACCCCGCGGCGGTGAAGTTCGACGAGATCACCTTCGAGGAGGTGCTCGACCGCCGGTTGAAGGTCATGGACCTGACGGCCTTCACGCTCTGCCGCGAAAACCGCCTGCAGATCATCGTCTTCGACATGGACACCGCAGGCAACCTCGGCCGGGTGCTGGCCGGCGAACCCATCGGAACCCTCGTAAAACTGTAAGCCATGGAACCGATCCGAAGAGTCAAGAAGAAGAGCAATACCTCGTTGTGGATCATGCTGGCGCTCATCGCGCTCATCATCCTCGTCATGGTGCTGCTGCCCTCGTGCGGCAACCGCAGCGTCCGGAAGGCCGCCGCGGAGGCGGAGGCCACCACGCTCGTGCAGGCCGGCGACAAGGCTCCGGACTTCACCGTCGGGATGTTCGACGGCAGTCGCGTCACCCTTTCGGACCTGCGGGGCAAGGTCGTGCTGCTGAACTTCTGGGCCACGTGGTGCCCGCCCTGCCGCGAGGAGCTCGCGCGCGTGCAGAGCGACGTGATCGACCGCTTCGCCGGACGCGACTTCATCTTCCTGCCCGTCTCGCGCGGCGAGGCGCGCAGCGCCGTCGAGACCTTCCGCAACCAGAAGGGATACGACTTCCCGATGGGGCTCGACTCCGCGCAGAGCGTCTACGGGCTCTACGCCACGAACTTCATCCCGCGCAACTTCCTGATCGACCGGGAGGGCAACGTCGTGCAGGCCACGATCGGCTATGAGCCGGAGGAGTTCGACGCCCTGATAGCAAACATCGAAAAGACACTCGAAAAATAACCAAGAACGAATATGGACACCAAAACGATTCTCAACGACGCCTCCGCCCGCATGCAGAAGGCCGTCGACCACCTCGAAGAGGAACTGCTGAACATCCGCGCCGGCAAAGCCTCGCCCAACGTGCTGAACGGCGTCATGGTGGACTATTTCGGGTCGCAAGTGCCCGTATCCGGCGCCGCCAGCGTCACGGTCCCCGATGCCAAGACGATCCTGATCCAGCCCTGGGACAAGAACATGCTGCGGCCGATCGAGAAGGCGATTCTCGACTCGAACATCGGCCTCACGCCGTCGAACAACGGCGAGACGATCCGGCTGACGATTCCGCCCCTGACGGAGGAGCGCCGCAAGGGGCTTGTCAAGCAGGTGCGCTCCGAGGCCGAAACGGCCCGCGTAAGCCTGCGCAATGCCCGCCGCGATGCGGTCGAAGCCTTCAAGAAGGCCCAAAAGGAGGGCATGCCCGAGGACGAGTCGAAGGACGGCGAAACCCAGGCACAGAAACTGCTTGAGAAGTTCACCAAGGCGCTCGACGAGGCCGTAGCGAAGAAAGAGAAGGAGATCATGACCGTATAGTTCCTTCATCCGCGGGGTGGCAGGCGCACGCCGATCAGCCAGGCGGGCCGCAACGCGCAAATTGGCAAAGTGCACCACCACCCGACTCCCGACAGATTCGTCATCGCAACGCCGGCCCGGAACTTTCCGGGCCGGCGTTCAAATTCAGGCAGAGATGTTCGGCCCCCTCAAAATCGGCAAAAAGCAACCCGGACATTCGAACCATTCCAATAGAAAACACATCGGCAACCATGAAAAAACATATCAGTCTTTGCTGCTTTTTACTTATGTTATCCACCTTGTCCGCACATACACATGAGCAAACGCCCGATGTCGACAGTCAAATGTTTGTCATCCATGCCGACAGTACGACCTCCATGGACAAAATATTCAACATCGAATATTCCTATTCATATCAAAGTGATCGGGACGCCATTCTACTCGAATCGATAGCAGACATTATCGGTATTGGTTACGACATCGTCAAAGGGCCGCTAATCTCAACGAGTGCCCAAGCACTCATAATAAACGGGAGTACCCAAATAAGCAGAATGCAGACCTTCACTTATCAACTGACGTTTGACAAGGCGGGTACATATACTCTTCCGCCACTTGTCGCCAAGACGGAATCAGAGATCGTGATCACATCCGAACCGTTCACAGTCCATGTTACCGGAAATAAAAAAGTCAAAATTCCCGGCAGACGACAAATCGATGCTGACACCGCAACCATCGAAATAATCCTGAACAAGGATACCGTCAGTTTGGGCGACAGCCTGATTTGCGATGTCAAAATGTTCTGCAAACTCCCGGTCAACAGCATATCCATCCCAAAGGTCGAGACAGACAACGCTTTCTGCAAATCTCTGTCGATCCACAAGAAAAATATTGAGAAAGTCAATTACAAGGGGAGTGATTATGACATGTACCTATTGAATAGATATATCATCTATCCGATGCAGCCTGGTACGCAGAAAATACGGACATCGCCCGTCGACGTTGACATGATAACAAAATCTACCGACGATGCAGGACATCCAACCACTAATCGAATTATGGGGACCCTCTCATCCGAATGCAAGGAATTCGTTGTGACAAAGCGTGAACAGGACCTGGAAACAGGTCATCTTCCGACCGTGTCACACCCTATTCCCGAGACAGGTATTGTTTTGGACTGTTCGGGCAGTTTCAATTACAAAGATGATCCCGCATCCGTTTCATTTCTACAAACCGGACTAAACATCCTTCATGCTGTTCTTGATGACAGCAACAAGGCCGATTTTGATTTAACCACCTTCGCGGAGACTCCCTGCTATTGGTCCAATCTGACAAAAATCGACAAGGCAAACGATATTCTTGAGGATGGCCCGGAATCTACGGCACTGTACAATGCCATACTGGCATCCGTATTTCGTTTTGGCACCCCTTCCGAAAACCAACCGCGCTCGATCCTGCTTCTGACGGACGGCAAGGAGAACAGCAGCAGCATTACGGAAGAGACTCTGATCAACATATTGCTGGCAAACAAAATCAAGGTAGACGTGGTTGCCATCGGAAGCGATAAACCTCTGTTATTTTACAAATCGCCATACACGGGAAGATACGCGAGATTGAAAAATACCCAGGATTTTGAAACACTGAGAAAGATTGCGGAAAAGACAAACGGAACTTTTATTTACATAAAGAACGGACAACCAACCGATCAGGATATCGAAAAGATAAAAGAAGCCATCAAAAACCGCCAAAGGCCAGCAACCCCGGCCGACGAACGATTTATTCCGGATGGTGATATATTTAATTTCTTATATAAGAAAATCATATCGGAGACCGTAAAAACAATCCGATAAGGGGGGGGGCACAGCCGACTGAAAAACATCGTGCTATCCGTTTTTGTCCTTCTCGCAACAGATCCGACAAAAAGACAACAATAGCACAAACCATAAGCACACAACCACAGCCGGCACTACATGAAAGCAGCAAGAACGCCGGCCCGGGAAATCCCGGGCCGGCGCTTTCTATTCCGCAAAGGCAGAGGCGCGGGAATGACCCGACCCAAGAATCGCCCGCCCGCCGGGAAAGGGATGGCCCGGTCAGAACAAAAAACAAACCGCTCAAGACGGGGCTCACGCACGGTCGGACATTTGTATCCGGAACTTATACCAGCCGTAAATCGAAACTTATACCGGCCACAAATAAATACGACACAAAAATCCCCGGACGGGAGTACTCGCGTACCACCCATCCGGGGATTTCCGATGAGGATGCGGATCACCCGCACCATCCAACCGATCGGCCGCCGGACCTGCCCGGAGAGAAGCCCCCGAAAAAGGGATTCTTCCTGATGAGACTGCCCCTGATGAGCCCCCTCCGAAGAGAAGAGCTCCACCGCCGTTGAGAGTCCCCTCCAAAGAGAAGAACCCCACCCTGGAGAGCCTCCGGCCCGGTCCCGGCCCGATTTACATCTTCTTGCCGACGTTGGTCTTCTTGGCAACCTTCGGAGCGGCGCTCTTGGCGGCTGCGGCCTTCGGAGCGACGTTCTTCGGGGCCTTCTTCTCGCCCTCGACAACGGTGGCATCCTCGACGGCGTCGGTCTTCTTCGCAGCGCTCTTGCGCGAACGGCGCGTCTTGGGCTTCGCCTCCGTAGCAGCGGGCGTGATACCCAGCGTGTAGGGCTCGTTGAAGTCGACGAACTCGATGATGCACATGTCGGCACCGTCACCCAGACGGAAGCCCGTCTTCAGGATGCGCGTGTAGCCGCCCGGACGCTCGGCGATCTTCGGGGCGATCGTGCGGAAGAGCTCCGTCACGGCCTCCTTCTGCTTGAGGTACGAGAATACGACGCGGCGCGAGTGGGTCGTGTCCTCCTTCGACTTGGTCACCAGAGGCTCCACGAACATGCGAACGGCCTTGGCTTTCGCGAGCGTCGTCTCGATGCGCTTGTGCAGAATCAGCGACGAGGCCATGTTGGAAAGCATCGCCTTGCGGTGTCCCGCCTGACGGCCGAGGTGGTTGAAATTCTTATTGTGTCTCATAAATTAATCTTTGTCAAGTTTGTAGATTGATACGTCCATACCGAACTTCAGGTTCAGCGAGGCCAGCAGCTCGTCGAGCTCCGTGAGCGACTTCTTGCCGAAGTTGCGGAACTTCAGCAGGTCGTTGCGGTTGAGCTTCACCAGATCGCCCACCGTATCGACGTCGGCAGCCTTCAGGCAGTTCAGGGCGCGGACCGAGAGGTCCTGATCCGAGAGCTTCGTCTTCAGCAGCTGACGCATGTGCAGCACGTCCTCGTCGAACTCTTCGGCGCCGTTGGGCTCCTCCATGTTGACGGTGATCTTCTCGTCCGAGAAGAGCATGAAGTGCTGGATGAGGATCTTGGCGGCCTCCTTCAGAGCCTCCTTGGGGTGAATCGACCCGTCGGTAGTAATTTCCAAATTCAACTTCTCGTAGTCGGTCTTCTGCTCGACACGGTAGTTCTCGATCGAATACTTCACGTTCTTGATGGGCGTGAAGATCGAGTCGATCGGCAACGTACCGAACTCGCATTCGGCAGGCGCATTCTCCTCGGCGGGAACGTAGCCGCGACCCTTGCCGATCGTGAGCGTCATCTGCATCTTGGTGTCCGGGGCCAGGTGACAGATCACCAGGTCCGGATTGAGCACCTTGAAGAACGACAGATAATTCGAGATATATCCGGCAGTCAGCTCCGTAACACCCGCTACGTTAATGGACACTTTTTCGGCATCCTGATTATCGACTGTGCGGATAAAACGAACCTGCTTCAGATTGAGGATGATGTTCAACATATCCTCCATCACACCGGGGATAGCGGCAAACTCGTGATCGACACCGGCGACCTTGACAGTCGTGATTGCGTACCCCTCCAGCGAAGAGAGCAGAATACGACGCAAAGCGTTACCGACAGTCATGCCGAATCCGGGCTCCAGCGGTCGGAACTCGAACTTTCCGAACGACGAAGTGGATTCGAGCATTATAACCTTCTCAGGTTTCTGGAATGCTAATATTGCCATAATCTTGAATTTGTTTGATTACTACTTCGAGTACAACTCGACGATAAGCTGCTCCTTGATGTTCTCGGGAATCTCCTCACGCTCGGGCTTCTGCAGGAAGCGGCCGCTCATCGTGGCGCTGTCCCACTCAAGCCAGGCGTAGCGGCTCTTCGACGAGCCGGCCAGGGATGCCGTAATCACCTCCAGGCTCTTCGACTTCTCGCGAACCGACACCACGTCGCCCGCACGCAGCGAGTACGAGGGGATGTTCACGACGTTGCCGTTCACACAGATGTGGCAGTGCGAAACGAGCTGGCGGGCAGCTGCACGCGTCGGGGCGATACCCAAGCGGTAAACAACATTGTCCAGACGGCACTCGAGCAGCTTCAGCAGGTTCTCACCCGTGATGCCGCCCATGCGGGCAGCCTGCTCGTAGGTGCGCGAGAACTGCTTCTCGAGCAGACCGTAGGTATACTTGGCCTTCTGCTTCTCGCTCAGCTGCGTGCCGTACTCCGACACCTTCTTGCGCTTGCGAGCCAGTCCGTGCTGTCCGGGAGGGAAGTTGCGCTTCTCAAGCACCTTGTCGGCACCGTAAATTGCTTCGCCGAACTTGCGGGCGATTTTCGATTTTGGTCCTATGTATTTTCCCATTGTCTTAACGTATTAAAAAACCTTGATTTATCCTGAACCTCGACTGCAATTATACGCGACGGCGGTTAGGAGCGCGGCAACCGTTGTGCGGCAGCGGAGTGACGTCGATGATCTCCATCACCTCGATACCGGCGCCGTGGATCGTGCGCACGGCCGACTCTCGACCGGCACCCGGACCCTTGACGTAGACCTTCACCTTGCGCAGACCCATGTCGTAGGCGACCTTGGCGCAGTCGGCGGCCGACGTCTGTGCGGCATACGGAGTATTCTTCTTCGAACCACGGAAACCCATCTTACCGGCCGACGACCAGCTGATGACGTCACCCACCTCGTTGGTGATGGTGATGATCACGTTGTTGAAAGTGGAGTGAACGTAGGCGTTACCCACGGCACCGACCTTAACAACCTTCTTCTTAACTGTTCCAGTTTTCTTTGCCATAATTCTCTAAAGATTACTTTGTTGCCTTTTTCTTGTTTGCGACCGTCTTCTTGCGGCCCTTGCGGGTGCGGGCGTTGTTCTTGGTCGACTGACCGCGAACCGGAAGGCCCAGACGGTGACGGATGCCGCGGTAGCAGCCGATATCCATCAGTCGCTTGATGTTGAGCTGAACGAGCGAACGGCATTCGCCCTCGACCTTGATACCCATCTCGGCGATCGTTGCACGAATCGCGCCGACCTGGTCGTCCGTCCAGTCCTGAACTTTGAGATCGTAGCTGATGCCTGCCGCATCAAGGATCTTGCGGGCCGTCGAGCGACCGATACCGTAGATATAGGTCAGACCGATCTCGCCTCGCTTGTTTTTCGGTAAATCTACACCGACTATACGTGCCATATTACTTCTTTTACTTTTTTACGAATTTGTGTTAAAACCATCAACCCTGGCGCATTTTGAACTTGGGATTCTTCTTGCAAATGACGTAGAGCTTGCCCTTACGCTTCACAATCTTGCAATCCTCGCTTCTCTTCTTGATGGATGCCTTTACTTTCATGATTTCAAGCAATCTAAGGTTATTTGTACCGGAAAGAGATACGGCCCTTCGTCAGATCGTAGGGCGTCATCTCCACTTTCACTTTATCTCCGGGAAGGATCTTGATGTAGTGCATGCGCATCTTTCCCGAGATATGGGCCGTGAGCACGTGACCGTTGTCCAGCTCGACGCGGAACATCGCGTTCGAGAGGGCCTCGATGATCGTCCCGTCCCTTTCAATAGCAGCCTGTTTTGCCATAGAGTCTTAGTTGTTTATTGCCTGTTCGATGATACTGAAATCCGTCAGCACGTCGGGCCCGTTCTTGCGAACCGCCACGGCGAACTCGTAGTGCGCCGCCGGTTTGCGGTCCCGGGTGCGGACCGTCCAGCCATCCCGCTCGAAGACCACCGCCTTGGTTCCCATGTTGATCATGGGTTCGATGCAGATGACCATGCCCTCCTTCAGAAGGGGTCCTCTGCCGCGTGCTCCGTAGTTGGGGACACCCGGGTCTTCGTGCATTTTCCGACCCAGGCCGTGTCCCTCCAATTCCCGGACCACGCCGTAACCGAAGCGCTCGGCATACTCCTGCACGGCGGCCGAAATGTCGCCTACGCGGTTGCCGGCCTTCGCCTGTTCGGTACCCTTATAAAGAGCCTCTTTGGTGACCTCCATCAGCTGCCGCACCTCCCCGGCAACCTCTCCCACGGCGAACGTATACGCCGAATCACCAACAAACCCCTTCATAAACGTACCGCAATCGACCGAGACGATGTCACCCTCCTTGAGGATGCACGTTGGGGACGGGATACCGTGAACTATCTGCTCGTTGACCGATATGCACAACGAGGCCGGATAGCCTTCGTACCCGAGGAAGGCCGGAACTGCTCCGTGCGCCCGGATGAAATCCTCGGCAATGCGGTCCAACTCCTTGGTCGAGATCCCCGGCCGGATGTGGCGACCCACTTCGGCCAGCGTCTTCGACACCAGGATGTTGTTCTCACGGAGCAGTTCGATCTCCTCGTCTGTCTTCAGATATATCATTTTACTTCGCTAAGATTCTCTGTCGAAAACTTCCTAATGACGACCCTGGATACGTCCGGTCTTCATCAGACCATCGTAATGGCGCATCAACAGGTAGCTCTCTATCTGCTTGAGAGTGTCGAGCACCACGCCGACCATGATCAGCAGCGACGTACCGCCGTAGAAGTAGGCGAACGACTGCTGGATGCCCAGGAACTTCATCGCCAGCGCCGGCAGAATGGCCACGATGGCAAGGAAGAACGATCCGGGGAGCGTGATGCGCGTCATGATGGTGTCGATGTAGTTCACGGTCTGCTTGCCGGGTTTCACGCCCGGGATGAAGCCGCCGTTTCGCTTCATGTCATCGGCCATCATTTGAGGGTTGATGATAATCGCGGTGTAGAAGTACGTGAAGGCGATTACCAGCACGGCCAGCGTAATATTGTACCAGAAACCGGTCATCGAGCTGAAGGCCGCTGCGAAGGCCGTTCCGGTGAACAGCGCGGGAATGAACATCAGAGCCTGCGCGAAGATGATCGGCATCACGTTGGCCGCATTCATCTTCAGCGGGATGTACTGACGCACACCGCCGTACTGCTTGTTACCGATGATACGCTTGGCATACTGCACAGGCACCTTGCGGACTGCCTGCACGAGGGCGATCGTCGCCATGAAGACAAGGAACAGGAGCACCAGCTCGAGAATCAGCATGATGGCGCTGCCCGATGCCGTCTGGAAACGGGCGTTGACCTCGGCCAGCAGCGCGTGCGGAAGACGGGCCACGATGCCGATCATGATGATGAGCGAGATACCGTTGCCGATGCCCTTGTCGGTGATCTTCTCACCGAGCCACATGATGAACATGGTGCCGGCGATCAGGATCACCGTCGCATAGACGACGAACTGCCACGTATTGCCGTAGACGAAGGCGGAGGGGACCTGGTGGTAGAGGTTGGCGATGTAGGCCGGGCCCTGGATGACCAGGACCACGATCGTCAGCAGCCTCGTCCACTGATTCATCTTGCGGCGGCCGCTCTCACCCTCCTTCTGCATCTTCTGGAAATACGGGATCATCATGCCCATGAGCTGGATGACGATCGAGGCGGTGATATACGGCATGACTCCGAGCGCGAAGATGGCGGCATTACCGAATGCACCGCCGGAGAAGACGTCGAGCAGTCCCAGAAGACTGTTGCCCTCCAGCTGGCCCGCGTAAGCCGACCCCTCGCCCAGGGCGTTGGGGTTGATGCCCGGGATCACTACGAAACTGCCCAAACGGTAGACCAGCAGCAGCCCGATCGTGTACAGGACACGTTTGCGCAACTCCTCGATCTTGTAGATGTTCTTGAGCGTTTCTACCAATTTCTTGTTGGTCGCCAGAAGAGCGATGACCACTATAAAGACGATACCAACAACAAGATACTGATTCATAGTTTTGGGGTTCTAAGGTTGCTTACAGTTTTTCGACACTGCCGCCGGCGGCCGTGATGGCTGCCTCGGCGCTCTTCGAGAATGCGTGAGCCTTCACGACGAGCGACTTGGTCAGCTGACCGTTGCCCAGGATCTTCACCTTGTCGTTCGACGAGATGAATCCTGCCTCCACCAGCGTGTCGACCGTAACTTCAGCAAGCGACTTCTTGGCTGCCAGCTCCTCGAGCGTCGAAAGGTTGATGGCCTTGAATTCGACTCTCTTCAGGTTCGTGAATCCGAACTTGGGAAGACGGCGCTGAAGCGGCATCTGGCCTCCCTCGAAGCCCAGCTTGCGCGTGTAACCCGAACGCGACTGAGCACCCTTGTGGCCACGCGTGGCCGTGCCACCGTGTCCCGAACCGGCACCGCGGCCGATACGCTTGTCGTGGTGCGTTGAACCCTTTGCGGGTTTGAGATTATTGAGTTCCATGCTTAAATATTCCGTTAGCCGTTAAACTTATTTTGCGACCTGCTCGACCTTGACCAGGTGCTTCACGCGCTCGATCATGCCCTTGATGATCGCCGAGTCGTCGTGCTCGACGACGGCGTTGATCCGCTTCAGGCCCAGCGCGTCGAGGTTCTTGCACTGACGCTCCGTGGCGCCGATGCGGCTTTTCACCTGGGTGATTTTCAATCTTGCCATTGCTTGTTGAGAATTAACCGTTAAACACCTTGTCCATCGAGATGCCGCGAAGCTGGGCGACGCTGCGTGCATCGCGCAGTTCGCACAGGGCGCCGATGGTAGCCTTCACCAGGTTGTGGGGGTTCGACGAGCCCTTGCTCTTGGCGAGCACGTTCTTGATACCGAGCGACTCCAGCACGGCACGCATGGCACCGCCGGCGATGATACCCGTACCGGGAGCGGCCGGACGGATCATCACGAGCGAACCGCCGTAGCGATACTCCTGCTTGTGGGGAATCGTGCCCTTGATGACGGGGACCTTCACCAGGTTCTTCTTGGCATCCTCCACGCCCTTGGCGATGGCGGCCTGAACCTCCGAAGCCTTGCCCAGGCCGTAGCCTACGACGCCGTCCTCGTTACCCACGACGACGATGGCCGAGAAACTGAAGGTGCGACCTCCCTTGGTTACCTTGGTAACACGCTGAATGCTTACGAGTCTATCCTTGAGCTCGAGGTCGCTGGTGCGTACTTTCTTTATGTTGGTATTTGACATGATCGCTTAGAATTTAAGTCCGCCTTCGCGTGCTGCTTCGGCCAGCTGTTTAACTCTTCCGTGATACAGGTAGCCGTTTCGGTCGAAAGCCACGGCCGTGATGCCTTTGGCGGCGGCACGCTCTGCGGCCAGCTTGCCCACGAGGGCTGCCACCTCGCACTTGGTCTTGCCGGCGGCTGCCTCGGCCACCTCCTTGTCGAGCGAGGAGGCCGCTGCCAGGGTTACACCTGCGAGGTCATCAATAAACTGCACGTAGATCTGCTTGTTGCTACGGAATACAGTCATGCGAGGCTGTGCGGGCGTTCCGCTCACGATCTTGCGGATACGCATCTTGATCCTCTCTCTTCTTTCTATCTTGTTCAGTGACATAACTTCAGACTTTTACTACTATTTAGCACCTGCCGACTTGCCGGCCTTGCGACGCAGCTGTTCGCCGACGAACTTGATACCCTTGCCCTTGTACGGCTCCGGCTTGCGCAGCGAGCGCAGCTTGGCGGCGACCTGGCCGATGAGCTGCTTGTCGATCGACTTCAGCGTCACGATCGGGTTGCCCTTCTTCTCCGTCACGGCGGTGGCGGTCACCTCCTTGGGCAGCAGGAAGTGCGTATCGTGCGAGTAGCCGAGGCTCATCTCGAGCACCTGGCCCTTGACTTCGGCCTTGAAGCCGACGCCCACGAGCTCCTGCTTGATCTCATACCCCTTGGAGACGCCAACGACCATGTTGTGGATCAGTGCGCGGTAGAGACCGTGCAGCGAACGATGGCGCGGCTGGTTGGTCGGGCGCGTTACGAAAACGGCGGGAATATCCTTCTCCGTGTGCGGATCCTTGTGCGTGCCGACCTCTACCTTGATGTCCGAGTCAACCTTCTGACTCAGCGTCCCGAGTGGCCCTTTCACGCTTACCACGTTGTCGGCGGATACCTCTACGGTAACGCCAGCGGGCAGGTTTACAGGTAATTTACCAATTCTTGACATTGCGTTGTTGTTTAATGATTTCCGATTAGTAGACGTAGCACAGCACCTCGCCGCCCACATTCTCCTTGCGGGCCTTGGCGTCGGTCATGATGCCTTTCGATGTCGATACGATGGCGATTCCCAGTCCGTTCAGCACGCGGGGCATGTCCGAAACGGAGGCATAGCGGCGCAGACCCGGGCGGCTGATGCGCTTGAGGTCCTTGATGGCGTTGGTCTTCGTGGCGGCATCCCACTTGAGTGCGATCTTGATCGAGGGGTGTCCCTTCTCGTCGGTGTCGAACTTGTAAGCGAGGATGTAACCCTGCTCGTAGAGAATCTTCGTGATTTCCTGCTTAATTTTTGAGCCAGGAGCTTCAACCACCTTGTGGTTGGCTTTCACTGCGTTTCTAATTCTGGTCAGAAAGTCCGCAATAGGATCAGTCATAACGAATAAGAAGTTAAAAATTAATGATTTGGTTAAACTTAAAAGCGCGCAAATATACGCAATATTTCACAAAAAAGCAAGTTAGCGCCTAATTTTTAGCATTTTAAGCCCCACTTGCGGTATACGGACCATGTCGGCGTGCCCCGGCAGCCAACATGTCATCCGCGCAAATCCCCCTTTTCCGTCCCTCGGACCGCCCCGCGGGAGTCTCCCAGCCGGGTCATCCGCAAGCATCGGACACCGCCCGAATACCGGAACCTCCGTCGGAACGCCCCGGGATAGCCCCCCCCCTCGGAACCACCCCCGGAATCGTCCTCTTGGAGTTGCCCCCTTGGAGTTGCCACCTCGCCCCCCCTTGGACCGCCCCGGCGGACGACGCGCTGCATCCGTTTTTCGGCCGGATACCGACACGCGAAAAGGCATGCCCCTCCCTTTCGGTCCCGGGCGCCGCACAGGCGGCGCCGGACGAATCCCTGCGGCTCTACTGAGCCCGGGAAATCTGCGACCAAGTATCGAATCTTTCGCTACGCCCCACATATCGGGAAGTTACCGCTTGCGGCGGCACTTTCCCCGACACTGTGACGTATCTACACGGATTCCATACCCGTATCAGCTCCGATTCCTCCGCCCGGAGGGACCACGGGACCGCTTGCGCGCTCCTTGTCCCCGCCCGGCACAGGCTGCAAACCCTCGGAATGCGGAACTTGTTGTGAGACGATCACAGAGAGCGGGACACACGCCCCCTCTCTGCGAAAGTTGTTACCAGCTGGCCTTCGTAACGCCCGGGATCAGACCCTTCGAGGCCATCTCGCGGAACTGGATACGGCTGATGCCGAACAGGCGGATGTAGCCTTTGGGACGCCCCGTGATCTTGCAACGGTTGTGCTGGCGGATGGGATTCGAGTTGCGCGGCAGTTTCGACAGGGCGATCCAGGCCTCCTCGTGGTCCATCTCACCGCTCTTGACCTTTGCGGCGATCTCTTCGCGCTTGTGAGCGTAACGCTTTGCGAGCTTCTGACGCTTCACCTCGCGCGCCTTCATTGACTCTTTTGCCATAACTATTGGTTCTTTTTAGCGTTCTTGAAAGGAAGGCCGAACTCGCGGAGCAGGGCATAAGCCTCCTCGTCGGTCTTGGCCGTCGTTACGAAGGTGATCTCCATGCCGAAGATCTTGGTGATCTTGTCGATGTCGATCTCCGGGAAGATGATCTGCTCGGTGATGCCGAGGGTGTAGTTGCCCTTGCCGTCGAACTTCTCGTTGATACCCTTGAAGTCGCGGATACGGGGCAGCGCCACGGCGATCAGACGCTGCAGGAACTCGTACATCTTCGTGTCGCGCAGCGTGACACGCACGCCGATGGGCATGCCGCGACGCAGCTTGAAGTTCGAGATGTCCTTGCGCGAGCGGGTCTGGACAGCCTTCTGGCCTGCGATCAGCGTCAACTCGGCCTGGGCCACGTCGATGAGCTTCTTGTCGGCGACGGCCTGACCCATACCCTGGTTGATGACGATCTTGAGGAGCTTCGGGCACTGCATGATGCTCGAATAACCGAACTCCTTCATAAGGGCAGGAACGATCTGCTCCTTATACTGTGTCTTGAGTGTAGGAACGTATGCCATTATTTGATCTCCTCCCCTGACTTTTTAGCGTAACGAACTAATTTACCTTTGGCGTCTGCCTTGCGGCCCACCTTCGTCGGCTTGCCGCTCTTGGGGTCGAGCACCATGAGGTTAGAAACGTGGATAGGCGCCTCCTTCTCGATGATACCGCCCTGGGGATTCTGCGCATTGGGCTTGGTGGCCTTCTTGCAGATGTTCACGCCCTCGACGATGGCACGCTGCTTCGACACCTCGACCTTCAGGACCTTGCCCTGCTTGCCCTTGTTGTCGCCGGCGATGACCTGAACCATATCCCCTTTCTTAATATGCAATTTCACTGACATATCCGAAATCGTTTTTGATGATTACAATACTTCGGGTGCGAGGGAGATGATCTTCATGTACTGGTCACGCAGCTCACGCGCTACGGGACCGAAGATACGGGTACCGCGCATCTCACCCTGGTTGTTGAGCAGCACCACGGCGTTGTCGTCGAAACGAATGTACGAACCGTTGGCACGTCTGATCTCCTTGGTCGTCCGCACGACGACGGCCTTCGATACGGCGCCCTTCTTGACGTCGCCCGAGGGCGAAGCGCTCTTGACGGCGACCACGATCTTGTCGCCGATGGATGCGTAGCGACGCTTCGTGCCGCCAAGCACCCGGATGCAAAGAACCTCTTTGGCACCGCTGTTGTCAGCTACTACGAGTCTACTTTCCTGCTGTATCATAATTACTTGGCTCTTTCAATGATTTGTACTAATCTCCAACGCTTCGTCTTGCTCAGCGGGCGCGTCTCCATGATGCGCACGGTATCGCCCTCCTTGCAGGTCTCGTCGAGCGATTCGGCGACGAACTTGGTCGTCTTGTTGACGAACTTGCCATAGATCGGATGCTTCACCTTGCGGGCTACTGCAACCACAATGGTCTTCTCCATCTTGTTGCTGACAACCACCCCAATACGCTCTTTTCTAAGATTTCTTTCCATAGTTGTTCCTTATTTGGCGTTCTTTTGACGCAGAATTGTCAGCATGCGAGCTATGTCTCTGCGGTTTTTCTTAATGATCGACGGATTCTCGACGGGGGAGACTGCGTGCTGCACCTTCAGCTTCGCCAGCTGCGCCTTCTCGGCCTCGATGCGCTCCTGCAGGTCCTTGACGGCGATATCCCTGATTTCTGCACTTTTCATCTTCGTTCCGTTAGATTGTGGTTTCGACGTAGTCACGTCTTACGATAAACTTGGTGGTGATGGGCAGCTTCTGCGCACCCAAGCGAAGCGCCTCCTGCGCTACGGCCAGGGGCACACCCTCTGCCTCGAAGAGAATACGTCCGGGGGTGACGGGTGCCACGAAGCCTTCGGGATTACCCTTACCCTTACCCATACGCACCTCGGCGGGCTTCTTCGTGATGGGTTTGTCGGGGAAGATGCGGATCCAGAGCTGACCCTCACGCTTCATGTAACGGGTAATGGCCTGACGTGCTGCCTCTATCTGACGACCTGTGATCCAGGACGATTCAAGTGCCTTGATTGCGAACGATCCGTATGCAAGCTGGTTACCTCTTTGAGCGATACCCTTCATACGGCCTTTCTGCATTCTTCTAAATTTGGTCTTTTTCGGCTGTAACATGTTAGTTCTGCTTTAAAAAGGTCCTACTTACTTATTTGTTGCCACGACGACGGCCACCGCGACGGTCTCCGCGGCCGCGGCGCTCCCCGCGCTCCCCGCGGTCGCCCGACGGAGCCTGTGCCGAAGCACCAGCGATCTCGAAAATATCGCGCTTGCCGTAGACCGTACCCTGGCAGATCCACACCTTCACGCCGAGGATACCCACCTTCGTGAGCGCCTCCGTGAGGCTGTAGTCGATGTCGGCACGGAACGTGTGCAGCGGAATACGTCCCTCCTTGACTGTCTCGGTGCGGGCCATCTCGGCGCCGCCGACACGTCCGGCAACCTGGATCTTGATGCCCTCGGCACCCATGCGCATGGTCGATGCGACGGCCGTCTTCACGGCGCGGCGGAACGACACGCGGCCCTCGAGCTGGCGGGCGATGTTCTGACCCACGATGACGGCATCCACCTCGGGACGCTTCACCTCGAAGATGTTGATCTGAATCTCCTTGCCGGTGAGCTTCTTGAGCTCCTCCTTGAGCTTGTCGACCTCCTGGCCGCCCTTGCCGATGATGATACCCGGACGGGCCGTCGAGATGGTCACCGTAACCAGCTTGAGCGTGCGCTCGATGATGATCTTCGAGATCGACGCCTTCTGAAGACGGACGTTCAGATACTTGCGGATCTTGGCGTCCTCGACGAGCTTGTCGGAGAAATCCTTGCCACCGAACCAGTTGGAATCCCAACCGCGGATGATACCAAGACGATTTGCTATCGGATTAACTTTCTGTCCCATCTTCTCTCTACTTGTTTTCTACGGTTACCATTTTGTCAACTACGATCGTCACATGGTTCGAGCGCTTGCGGATGCGGTGTGCACGACCCTGGGGCGCAGCCTGAATACGCTTCAGCATGCGACCGCCGTCGACGAATACCTCCTTGACGCAGAGCGTCGTATCCTCCAGACGCTCGCCCTCGTTCTTGGCCTCCCAGTTGGCGATTGCCGACTTGAGGAGCTTCTCCATGCGGATCGAGGCCTCCTTCTTCGAGTAACGGAGAATGCCCAGGGCCTTGTTGATCTCCACGCCGCGGATGATGTCGGCCACCAGGCGCATCTTACGGGGAGAGGTCGGGCAGTCACGCATAATGGCAATGGCCTTCTGCTTCTTTTCAGCCTTCATTTTTTCGGCTGCTATTGCTTTTCTTGCACCCATTTTCTACCTATTTTTTCTTGTTACCTGAGTGACCGCGGAAGTTGCGCGTGGGGGCGAACTCACCGAGTTTGTGTCCCACCATGTTCTCCGTCACGTAGACCGGGATGAACTTGTTCCCGTTGTGCACGGCGATCGTCTGACCCACGAAGTCGGGGGAGATCATACTTGCTCGCGACCATGTCTTGATTACCGACTTCTTGTTGCCTTCGGCCTGAGCTACCACCTTGGCCTCAAGCTTGGGGTCGATAAACGGTCCTTTTTTTAATGAACGGCTCATTATGTACTCTTTTTAATTACTTTTTCTTCTTGGAAATAATGAATTTCGAAGTAGTCTTCTTCGGGTTGCGGGTCTTGTAACCCTTGGCCAGAAGACCCTTGCGCGAACGCGGGTGACCACCCGACGCACGACCTTCGCCACCACCCATCGGGTGATCGACCGGGTTCATGACGACACCGCGGTTGCGGGGACGACGGCCGAGCCAGCGCTCGCGACCGGCCTTGCCGGAGCTCTCGAGGCTGTGGTCGAGGTTCGACACGACACCCACCGTAGCGCGGCAAGTTACGAGTACCATACGAGTCTCGCCCGAAGGCAGCTTGATGACGGCGAACTTGCCCTCACGAGCCAGCAGCTGGGCGTAGGAACCGGCCGAACGCGCCATGGCGGCACCCTGACCGGGGTAGAGTTCGATGTTGTGGATGACCGTACCCAGCGGAATCTCGCTCAGGAAGAGCGTGTTTCCGACCTCGGGCGCAACCCCTGCGCCGCTCATTACGGTCTGACCCACCTGGAGTCCGTTCGGTGCGATGATGTAGCTCTTCACACCGTCGGCGTATACCAGAAGTGCAATACGTGCAGTACGATTCGGGTCGTACTCGATCGATTTCACAGTTGCAGCGATCCCGTCCTTCGAGCGCTTGAAGTCGACGTTGCGGTACATCTGCTTGTGACCGCCGCCGATGTAGCGGACCGTCATCTTGCCGGAGCTGTTACGGCCGCCCGTGCTCTTCTTGGGGCTCAACAACGACTTTTCAGGCGTCGACTTGGTGATCTCGTCGAACGTGCCGATAATCTTATGTCTTGTACCTGCGGTAACAGGCTTGAATTTTTTTACTGCCATCTTCGTTAGATATTACTGTAAAAATCGATCTTGTCTCCGTCCTTCAAGGTGACGATCGCCTTCTTGAAGTTGTTGGCACGGCCCTCCAGCAGACCCGCCTTCGTATAGCGGCTCTTGAGCTTGCCCATGTAGTTTACGGTGTTCACGTCCGTTACGACGACGTTGTACATCTGTTCTACGGCGTTGCGAATCTGCAGCTTGTTAGCTCTCACGTCCACGATAAAACCGTAGCGATTCAACTTCTCGCCCTGAATCGTCATTTTCTCGGTCAAAACCGGCTTAATAATAATTTCCATGGTAACTTTCTGCGTTTTTAAGCTAACAAAGTGTTCAATACGTTCTCGGCACCCTCCACCATCACGATGGCCGATGCGTTCATCACGTCATACGTGCAGACGTTCTGCGCCAGTACGGGGAGTACGTTGGGGATGTTGCGGCACGAGAGCTGCAGGTTGACGTTCGTCTCCGGCAGTACGAGCAGCACCTTCTTGTCGGCGACCTTCAGCGCCTCGGTCAGTGCCACGACCGACTTGGTCTTCGGGGCGTCCATCTTCACGCTCTCGAGCACGCAGATGGCGCCGGCCTGTGCCTTGTAGGTCAGGGCGCTGCGACGGGCCAGCTGCTTGAGCTTCTTGTTGAGCTTGAAGCTGTAGTCGCGCGGTACCGGACCGAATACGCGGCCGCCACCCGGGAAGAGCGGCGAGAGGATGCTGCCGCAGCGTGCGCCGCCGGTGCCCTTCTGACGCTTGAGCTTGCGCGTCGAACCGGCAACCTCGTTGCGCTGCTTCGACTTGTGCGTACCCTGACGCTGGTCAGCCAGATACTGCTTCACGTCGAGGTAGATAGCGTGGTCATTAGCCTCCACGCCGAAGACGGCATCGGAAAGAACTACCTTACGACCCGTTTCCTGTCCCTGTGTGTTCAATACAGCTAATTCCATACTACTTCTCAATTGTTAAATAAGCACCTTTTGCACCCGGAATCGAGCCCTTCACAAGGATGAGGTTGCTCTCGGGAATTACCTTCAATACACGCAGGTTCAGAACCTTGACCTGCTCACCGCCCATCTGGCCGGGCAGACGCTTGCCCTTGAAGACGCGCGAAGGATAGGACGATGCGCCCAGCGAACCGGGCTTGCGCTGACGGTTGTGCTGGCCGTGGGTCTGACCGCCCACGCCACCGAAGCCGTGACGCTTCACTACGCCCTGGAAGCCTTTACCTTTCGAGATCCCGGTCACGTCGACCCAGTCCTCCTCGGTGAAGAGGTCCACGGTGAGCGTGTCGCCGAGATTCACTTCGGGCATGCCCTTGAACTCCGCCAACTTGCGTTTCGGGGTCGTGCCGGCTTTCTTGAAGTGACCTAACAAACTGCTGCTGGTGTGCTTTTCACTCTTCTCGTCATAGGCAATCTGGACCGCTTCGTAGGAGTCCTTCTCCACGGTCTTGATTTGCGTAACAACGCACGGACCAGCCTCAATGACAGTGCATGGTATGTTCTTACCCTCGGCACTGTAAACGGAAGTCATTCCGATTTTCTTTCCAATAAGTCCTGACATTTGTTGTCGTTTGTTTGTTATGAATAAAGTGATTGAGTGCTATTCTTCTGCTGAAGCCTCCCTATCACACCTTGATCTCGACCTCGACGCCCGAGGGGAGCTCGAGCTTCATCAGGGCGTCGATCGTCTTGGGCGTCGACGAATAGATGTCGAGGATGCGCTTGAAGGTGCAGAGCTGGAACTGCTCGCGGGCTTTCTTGTTGACGAAAGTCGAGCGGTTCACCGTGAAAATCTGCTTGTGCGTGGGCAGGGGCACAGGGCCGCTCACGACGGCGCCCGTGCTCTTCACGGTCTTCACAATCTTCTCGGCCGACTTGTCCACGAGATTGTGGTCGAATGACTTTAACTTGATTCTAATCTTCTGGTTCATATCTTTGCTTATTCTATATCCTTACGTTTACCACTCGCTTTCTCGATGATCTCCTTGGCCAGGTTGGCGGGAACCTCCTCGAAGTGCGAGAACTCCATGGACGAGGTTGCGCGACCCGACGAAATGGTACGCAGCACGGTGACGTAGCCGAACATCTCCGACAGGGGCACCTTGGCCTTCACGACGCGGGCCGTACCCTTCGACTCCATGCCGGTGATCTGGCCGCGGCGCTTGTTCAGGTCGCCGATGATGTCACCCATGTTCTCCTCGGGGGTGACGACCTCGACGGACATCACGGGCTCGAGGATCACCGATCCGGCCTTCGGCGCGGCATTGCGGTAACCGTTGCGGGCGGCGATTTCAAACGAAAGCTGATCCGAGTCCACGGGGTGGAACGAACCGTCCTTGAGCGTCACCTTCATCGAGTCCATCGGATAGCCGGCCAGTGCACCGTTGGCCATGGCGGCCTCGAAGCCCTTCTGAACCGAGGGGATGAACTCCTTGGGGATGTTGCCGCCCTTCACCTCGTCGACGAACGTAAGGCCCATCTTGCCCTCCTCGGCGGGACCGATCTCGAAGATGATGTCGGCGAACTTGCCTCGACCGCCGGTCTGCTTCTTGAAGACCTCGCGGTGCTGGATCGTCTTGGTGAGCGCCTCCTTGTAGTTGACCTGCGGAGCGCCCTGGTTGATCTCGACACCGAACTCGCGGCGCAGACGGTCGACGATGATGTCGAGGTGCAGCTCACCCATACCGCTGATGACCGTCTGACCCGAATCCTCGTCGGTATGTACCGTGAAGGTGGGGTCCTCCTCGGCGAGTTTCGCCAGTGCGATGCCGAGCTTGTCGAGGTCCTTCTGCGTCTTGGGCTCCACGGCCAGACCGATCACCGGCTCGGGGAAGGTCATCTGCTCGAGTACCAGAGGTGCGTTCTCGGCCGTAAGCGTATCACCCGTACGGATCTCCTTGAAGCCGACGGCCGCGCAGATGTCACCGGCCGAAACCGACTCGAGCGGGTTCTGCTTGTTGGCGTGCATCTGGTAGAGACGGCTGATGCGCTCGCGCTTGCCGCTGCGGGAGTTGTATACATACGAACCGGCATCGAGCTTGCCCGAGTAGACGCGCACGAAGGCCAGGCGGCCGACGAACGGGTCGGTAGCGATCTTGAAGGCCAGACCGCAGAAGGGCTCGTCCTCCGAAGCGTGGCGAATCTCCTCGGCCTCGGTCTTGGGGTTGATGCCCTTGACGGGGGGCACGTCCAGCGGCGAGGGGAGGAAGGCCATCACGTAGTCGAGCAGCTTCTGCACGCCCTTGTTGTGGAACGACGAGCCGCAGAGCATCGGGACGAGCTGCATCGAGATCGTAGCCTTGCGGATGGCGGCCAGCAGTTCGTCGGGCGTGATCGAATCGGGATCCTCAAAGAACTTCTCCATCAGGGCATCGTCCGTAGCGGCGACCTCCTCGATGAGCTTGGCACGCCACTCGGCAGCCTCGGCCTTCATCGACTCGGGAATCTCGCGCAGCTCGAAGTTGTCGCGGACGGTCTTGTCGTCGAAGTAATAGATCGCGTTATTATATATAAGGTCTACCAGTCCCTCGAACTTGTCCTCGGCACCGATGGGCAGAACGACCGGCAGGGCCGTAGCGCCGAAGTGCTCCTTGATCTGAGCGCAGACCGAGAAGAAGTCGGCACCCGTGCGGTCCATCTTGTTGACGTAACCGATACGGGGAACGTGGTATTTGTCGGCCTGACGCCATACGGTCTCCGACTGGGGCTCCACACCGCCCACGGCGCAGAACGTGGCGATTGCGCCGTCGAGCACACGCAGCGAACGCTCCACCTCGACGGTGAAGTCCACGTGTCCCGGGGTGTCGATCAGGTTGATCTGGTACTGATGGTCCTTGTAGTGCCAGAAGGCCGTCGTGGCGGCCGAGGTGATCGTGATGCCGCGCTCCTGCTCCTGGACCATCCAGTCCATCGTCGCGCCGCCCTCGTGCACCTCGCCGATCTTGTGGGTCTTGCCCGTGTAGAAAAGGATTCGCTCGGACGTAGTGGTCTTACCGGCATCGATGTGGGCCATGATGCCGATATTGCGGGTATAATGCAAATCTCTGGTTGCCATCTCTGAGTCCGTGTTTTAGAATCTGAAGTGTGCGAATGCCTTGTTTGCCTCGGCCATGCGGTGCATCTCCTCCTTGCGTTTGAAGGCGGCACCCTGCTGGTTGTAGGCGTCCATGATTTCAGCTGCGAGCTTATCAGCCATCGTCTTGCCGGCGCGCTTGCGGGAATAGAGGACAAGGTTTTTCATGGAAATAGAAATCTTGCGCTCCGGACGAACCTCCATAGGAACCTGGAACGTCGCGCCACCGATACGCTTCGATTTCACTTCGACTTGGGGCGTGATGTTCTCCAGGGCCTGTTTCCAGATTTCCAGCGGAGATTTATCAGCATCCTTCATCTTCTTGCCCACGATTTCGAGCGAGTCGTAGAAAATCGAGTAGGCAATACTCTTCTTACCATCCAGCATGAGGTTGTTCACGAAACGGGTCACGGCCACGTCTCCGAACTTCGGATCCGGAAGTAGAATTCGCTTTCTTGGCTTAGCTTTTCTCATTGCTATTGAAAAATGTTCAGATTAAATTTGGTTTCCCTTCACTATTTGCCTGCCTTGGGGCGTTTTGCACCGTACTTCGAGCGGCGCTGACGGCGTCCGTCGACACCTGCCGAGTCGAGCGCACCGCGCACGAGGTGATAACGTACACCGGGGAGGTCCTTCACACGACCGCCGCGGACGAGCACGATCGAGTGCTCCTGCAGGTTGTGGCCCTCGCCGGGGATGTAGGCGTTGACCTCCTTGCCGTTGGTCAGACGAACACGTGCCACCTTACGCATGGCCGAGTTAGGCTTCTTCGGGGTCGTCGTGTACACACGCGTACAAACGCCTCGGCGCTGGGGACACGCGGCCAGTGCGGGAGACTTCGACTTGTCCTCCAGCGACACGCGGCCGTTTCTTACTAACTGTTGAATAGTTGGCATTTTAAAACTGTCCTTTAAGTGTTAAAAAATCTATCTCCATTGTCCAAAATGGACTGCAAAGGTACGCATTTTTTTGGAAATCCAATAATTCCCTCCATCTTTTTTTGCCTTTTTACAGCGATTTAGCCGCTTTCGGAAACTTTTTGCTTATATGTTCCGAAAAACCATAAGCAAACATTTATACGTGTTTTCGGAATACGCTGTCAGCAAGCCTGTTAAAGGAGCTGCGGCGGACAACGCGAAAACAGGCTGCAGGAGACGGCCGGCGCACAGCCTTCGGGTCAAATATATATTGTATGTCAATCAAATAGACACACAAGGCAGCCATCGCACCAATCCCGTCCGCCGAATGCCGTTCCCGCCCGGCAGACTGCGCCGGGACGGGAGGCCGGGGACGAGCCGGGGCCCTGCACGGGGCGTTTTTGCGAAAGAAATCGGAAAGGCGGTCCGGAAACGGAAAGTTTTGCTTATTTTTGCAGGAAATTCGACAATCAACAAGACACGATATGGACTACAATTTCAAGGAGATCGAAGCCCGCTGGCAGCAGCGCTGGCGCGACGAGAAGACCTACCACGTCGAGATCGACCCCGCGCGGCCGAAGTTCTACGTGCTCGACATGTTCCCCTATCCGTCGGGCGCAGGCCTGCACGTGGGGCATCCGCTGGGCTACATCGCCTCGGACATCTACTCGCGCTACAAGCGCCTCAAAGGCTTCAACGTCCTGCACCCGATGGGCTACGACGCCTTCGGCCTGCCGGCCGAGCAGTACGCCATCCAGACGGGGCAGCACCCGGCCGTGACGACCGAGCAGAACATCGCCCGCTACCGCGAGCAGCTCGACAAGATCGGCTTCTCGTTCGACTGGGACCGCGAGGTGCGCACGTGCGACCCGGCCTACTACAAGTGGACGCAGTGGGCCTTCCTCAAGATGTTCTCGCACTACTACGACAACCGCCGGCAGCAGGCCCGCCCGATCGAGGAGCTCGAGGCCGCCTTCGCCGCTTCGGGCACCGAGGGGATCGACGCCGCCGCAACGCAGGAGCTGCACTTCACGGCCGACGAGTGGAACGCCTGGGACGAGAAGCGCCGCGAGCAGGTGCTGCAGAACTACCGCCTGGCCTTCCGCGCCGACACGATGGTCAACTGGTGCCCGAAGCTGGGCACGGTGCTGGCCAACGACGAGGTGCACGACGGACTGTCGGTACGCGGCGGCTACCCCGTGGAGCAGAAGCGCATGAAACAGTGGCTGCTGCGCGTGACGGCCTACGCCCAGCGCATGCTCGACGGACTCGACCGCCTCGAGTGGAGCGACTCGCTCAAGGAGATCCAGCGCAACTGGATCGGCCGCTCGGAGGGTGCGCAGGTCTTCTTCGACATCCAGGGGTCGGACCGCAAGCTGGAGATCTTCACCACGCGTCCCGACACGATCTTCGGCGTGACGTTCATGGTCATCGCCCCCGAGCACGAGTGGGTCGACTTCCTGACGACCGAGGAGAACCGCGCCGCCGTGGCCGCCTACCTCGACGAGACGAAGAAGCGCTCGGAGCGCGACCGCATCGCCGACACGAAGCGCGTGAGCGGCGTGGCGACGGGCTCCTGCGCGATCAACCCCTTCACGGGCCGCGCCATTCCGATCTACATCTCCGACTATGTGCTCGCCGGCTACGGCACGGGGGCCATCATGGCCGTTCCGGCCCACGACTCGCGCGACTGGGCCTTCGCCCGCCACTTCGGGCTGGAGATCATCCCGGTGATCGAGGGCGGCGACGTCGAGAAGGAGTCCTACGACGCCAAGTCGGGCAAGCTCATCAACTCGGACTTCCTCAACGGACTGGACGTCAAGGAGGCGATCCCGACGATGTTCGCCGAGATCGAGCGCCGCGGCCTGGGCAAGCGGCTGGTGAACTACCGCCTGCGCGACGCCATCTTCTCGCGCCAGCGCTACTGGGGCGAGCCCTTCCCGATCTACTACAAGGACGACACGGCCTGCCCGCTGCGCGAGGAGCAGCTGCCGCTCGAGCTGCCGCCCGTCGCCGACTTCGGCCCCACGGCCGAGGGCGAGCCGCCCCTGGCCCGCGTCAAGGGGTGGTGCACGGCCGAAGGGTATCCCTACGAGCTCTCGACGATGCCGGGCTTCGCCGGCTCGTCGGCCTACTACCTGCGCTACATGGACCCGCACAACGACCGTGCGCTGGTCGGCCGCGAAGCCGACGAGTACTGGCGTTCGGTGGACCTCTACGTCGGCGGCATCGAGCACGCCACGGGCCACCTCATGTACTCGCGCTTCTGGAACATGTTCCTCTACGACCTGGGATACGTCTGCGAGGAGGAGCCCTTCCGCAAGCTCGTCAACCAGGGCATGATCCAGGGCCGTTCGAACTTCGTCTACCGCGTCGTCGGCACCAACAAGTTCGTCTCGCTGGGGCTGCGCGACCGGTATGAGACGCAGCAGATCCACGTCGACGTCAACATCGTCCGCAACGACGTGCTCGACCTGGAGGCCTTCCGGGCGTGGCGTCCGGAGTTCCGCGACGCGGAGTTCATCCTCGAGGACGGCAAGTACGTCTGCGGCTGGGCCATCGAGAAGATGTCCAAGTCGATGTACAACGTCGTCAACCCCGACTACATCGTCGAGAACTACGGCGCCGACACGCTGCGCATGTACGAGATGTTCCTCGGGCCGCTCGAGCAGTCGAAACCCTGGGACACGAACGGCATCGACGGCGTGCACAAGTTCCTGCGCCGCTTCTGGCGCCTCTTCTTCGACCGCGACGGGCAGTTCCGCCTCACGGACGAGCCGGCGACCGAAAAGGAGCTGCGCACGCTGCACAAGACGATCAGGAAGGTCACCGAGGATATCGAGAACTTCTCGTTCAACACCTCCGTGGCGGCCTTCATGATCTGCCTGAACGAGCTGGGCGACTGCTCCAAGCGCGCGGTGCTCGAACCGCTCGTCGTGCTGCTGGCCCCCTTCGCCCCGCACATCGCCGAGGAGCTCTGGGCGCAGGCCGGACACACGACCTCGGTTTGCGACGCCACGTATCCGGTCTGCGAGGAGAAATACCTCGTGCAGAGCGCCTTCGAGTATCCCGTCTCGGTCAACGGCAAGCTCCGCTTCAAGAAGGAGTACGCCACGACGATGACCCCGGCGGAGATCCAGGCGGCCGTTGTCACGGCGCCCGAGGCGCAGAAGTGGCTCGACGGCAAGGCCCCGAAGAAGGTGATCATCGTGCCGGGCAAGATCATCAACATCGTGATCTGACACGGCGCCCGGCGGCGAGGGGGGGGGCGATCCGGCCCCGCCCCGCCCCGCCGTCCCGTCCGCATTCCTATTCCGACAAACAACCGAACCGAGATGAAACGCCACCTCACCATCGCACTCGCCACCCTGCTAACGACCACCGCCGCGGCACAGCAGCCCGACTACGGGCAGGCCGCCACCGTCCGCATCTGGGACAACGCCACGGCGCCCCACAGCAACGGCATCACCGCCCCCGAGGAGGAGCAGGAGCCCTACCGCATCGCCCGGACCTCCGAGGCCGAGCTGTACCTCTTCCCGGCCGAGGCGTCGAAAGTCACCGGGCAGGGGGTCGTCATCTGTCCGGGCGGCGGGTATGTCCGCCTGGCCATGGACCACGAAGGGTTCCTCATGGCCCGCTGGTTCGCCTCGCAGGGCATCACGGCGGCGGTGCTCAAGTACCGCATGCCGAACCACCATCCCGAGGTGCCGCTCGAGGATGCCGAACAGGCGCTGCGGCTGCTGCGCGGCGACGTGCCGGGGCTGCCGCGCGAGCTGCTGCCGCAGCCCGACAGGGTCGGCATCGTCGGCTGCTCGGCGGGCGGGCACCTCGCGGCCATGGCCTCGACGCTCGGGGCCGTGCGTCCTGCCTTCGCGATCCTCTTCTACCCGGTCATCACCGCCGCCCCGGGCGAGGCGCACGAAGGGTCGTTCGATAACCTGCTCGGCGAGCGCACGCCGGAGCGCGACGCGGCCTATTCGCTCGAGCGGTGTGTCACGCCGGCCACCCCGCCGACGCTGCTGCTGCTCTCGGACGACGACCGCTCGGTCCCCCCGACCAACGCCACGCGCTACTACGAGGCGCTCAAGCGGCACGGCATCCCCGCCTCGCTGCACATCTACCCCTCGGGCGGCCACGGATGGGGCATCCGCGACACGTTCCGCTACCGGGAGCAGTGGCAGCAGGCCGTCACCGACTGGCTCGCCGTGCAGCTTCAGGCAGCGACGGGCGAATGACACAGGCAAGGGCGTCCGAGGGGCGTCCTTGCGCCGTTTGAAACCCCTGCCGCTGGCATTTGCCGATTATTTTGTATCTTTGTCCAACAAATCGACCCCCGAAATGAAGATTTCCCAAGCACACATCGAGCAACTGCGCAACCTGCTGGCACGACCCGCCCAACGGTTCGTCATCGTGTCGCACACCAATCCCGACGGCGACGCCGTGGGATCGTCGCTCGCCTGGGCCGAGATTCTGCGCGGCATGGGCCACGCGGTGACCTGCATCGTGCCGAACAAATACCCCTACTTCCTCGACTGGATGGAGGGTATCGACGAAATCGTCATCTTCAAGACCGACACCGAGGGCCGTGCCGTGCGGGCCATCGAAGAGGCCGACGCAATCTTCTGCCTCGACTTCAACGCCGTGTCGCGGCTCGAGATCCTCAGCGAGACGATCCAGGCCAACACCACGGCGCGGCGCGTGCTGATCGACCACCACCTCTCGCCCGACGACGGATTCGACCTCGCCCTCTCGTTCCCCGACTCCTCGTCGACCTGCTTCGTGGTCTACTCGATCATCGAGGCGCTCTGCGGCACCGACGCCATCACGCGGCGCATGGCCGAGTCGCTCTACGTGGGGATGATGACCGACACGGGAAACTTCGCCTTCTCGTTCCTCACGCCCGAGCTGTTCCGCGCCGTGGCGGTGCTCGTCGAGCGGGGCATCTCGATCCCGACGATCCACAACAACGTCTACAACGCCTATACCGAGGGCCGGGCCCGGCTCTTCGGCTACGCCATCAACCGCAAGATGGAGATCATCCAGGACGGCACGGTGGCCTACATGTCGCTGCTCGAGAGCGAGATGCGACGTTTCCAGTTCCAGCAGGGCGACAGCGAGGGTTTCGTGAACTACGCGCTGACGATCAAGAAGATGAAGATGTCGGCCATGTTCCTCGCCCACCGCAAGTTCATCCGCGTGTCGCTGCGCTCGCGCGGCGACGTGGACGTCAACCTCTTCGCCCGCAAATACTTCAACGGCGGCGGGCACAAGAACGCCGCGGGCGGCAAGTCGTTCGTCTCGATGGAGGAGACCATCGCCCACTACATCCGCTCGGTCAAGGAGTTCGCCGAGGAGGGACACCTCGGCTGATGCCATGGACGACTTCCGCCTCAAGGTCTTCATCACGGCGGCCCGGACGCTGAGCTTCACCCGGACGGCCGAACAGCTGTGCATCTCGCAGCCGGCCGTCAGCAAGCACGTCGGCGAGCTGGAGAGCCGCTACCGGGTCCAGCTCTTCAACCGGCGCGGCAGCCGCCTGGAGCTCACCGACGCGGGGCGCACGCTGCTCGATGCCGCAGAGCGCATCCTCGACGACTACCGCCGCATGGAGTATGAGGTGAGCCTCTGCACGCGCCAGACCGAGGGCGAGCTGCGTCTGGGCGCCAGCACGACCGCCGCCCAGTACCTGCTGCCGCCGATCCTCGCCCGCTTCACGGCCCGCTTCCCGGGCATCCGCATTTCGATGCTCTCGGGCAACAGCGGCCAGATCGAACACGCGCTCGAGGAGCACGCCATCGACCTGGGCATCGTCGAGAGCATGAGCCGCCGGCAGGGGCTCCACTACACGCTCTTCGCACACGACGAACTGGTCCTCATCACCCGCACGGGCGGCAAATACGCCCGCACCGAATCGCTCACGGCCGACGCCCTGCGGCACATCCCGCTCGTCCTGCGCGAGGAGGGGTCGGGCACGCTCGAGGTCATCGCCGCGGCCCTTGCCGCAGCGGGCATCCGCCTCCCGCAGTTGCAGGTGGTCATGCGGCTCGGCACAACGGAAGGGATCAAGTCCTTCGTCCGCAACAGCGACACGATGGCCATCGTCTCGGTCATCTCGGTCGTCGACTGCCTGCGCAGCGGCGTGCTGCGGATCGTCGACTGGGAGGACCTGACCATGCGCCGCGACTTCTCGTTCGTCCACGCCGAGACGACGCCCGCCCCCCTTGCCGGGCAGTTCATCGACTTTGCCCGCGCCAACCTCTGACCGCTGCCGCCATCCGCACGGCCCTGCGCACAGGAGCCCCGTCCGAAGGGCGGCTCCGCAGCGCATCCCGAAAAAGGGCCGACCCGCGCAGACCCGCTCGCCGAATCACCCCGCAACGGAACCTGCTGCGGGTCAGTTCATAACCGCAGGTTATTCCGGATAACAAAAAACCTATTCCACAACTCGATAAAAGGTGCGATCTTTGCGGCCGAATCAAAGAAAGTTATCGCATGTTGGAAAAAGGCAACCGGGCAAACGCCCTTCACGGCATCCTGCTGATCGCACTCTTCTCGTTCGCGGCGTTCTACATCGCCGAAATCCCCTTCGTCAGACGGCTCTCGTTCAGCCCGCTGATCGTCGGCATCATCCTCGGCATGCTCTATGCCAACAGCCTGCGCAACAAACTGCCCGAGACGTGGGTCCCGGGCATCAAGTTCTGCACGAAGCAGATTCTCCGCTGGGGCATCATCCTCTACGGATTCCGACTGACGCTGGCCCAGGTAGCGGCCGTCGGGCTCCCGGCGCTGGCCGTCGACCTGATTGTCGTGGCGGTGACCATTCTGGGCGGCGTAGCGCTGGGCCGCCTGCTGCGCATCGACGCCGACACGGCGCTGATGACCTCCACGGGCAGCGCCATCTGCGGCGCCGCGGCCGTGCTGGGCGCCGAGCCGGTAGTCAAGTGCGAAGGGTACAAGACCGCCATCGCCGTCTCGACGGTCGTGATCTTCGGCACGCTCTCGATGTTCCTCTACCCGATCATGTACCGCACGGGGCTGCTCGACGGGCTCTCGGACACGGGCGTGGCAATCTACACGGGCAGCACGCTCCACGAGGTGGCCCACGTGGCCGGAGCGGGCAACGCCATGGACCCGACCGACGCGCTGGGCATCGCCGGCACGGCGACCATCACGAAGATGATCCGCGTCATGCTGCTGGCCCCGGTGCTCGTCATCATGAGCTTCGCGCTGGCCGGACGCCGCCGCCGCACGGCCGCAGCCGGGGCCGGTGCTGCGGTCGCCGAAACCGCCGGAAAGCAGGAGAAGAGCCGCATCACGATTCCGTGGTTCGCCTTCGGATTCATCGGCGTGATCTGCCTCAACTCGCTGTTGCAGCAGTTGTGCGGCGCCGCCTCCGTGCGCGAAATCCCGCTCAACGGCGCGATCGAATACATCGACACCTTCCTGCTGACGATGGCCATGACGGCGCTCGGCACCGACACGAGCATCGACAAGTTCCGGCAGGCCGGAGCCAAGCCCTTCGTGCTGGCCGGACTGCTCTACGTCTGGCTCGTCGTGGGCGGCTATTTCCTCACGAAGTACCTCGTCGGGGCGATGTAACGTAAGGATCCCCCGCACGGCCCCCGCCGTGGAGCATGAAGTGTGGATCGATTCAGAGAATGCGGGGAAGTTCCGGTTGCAGGTGATCCGAATAGCGCAGCACATGCTCGCGCACGAAGTCCGCGAAAAGGCGGGCTTCTTCTTTTGTCAGGGGGTCGGGACGGCTCATGAGCACCAGCTGGTGGGCATGGAACGGCCGCGTGAAGGAGGGGTGGATGTAGTCGTAGGCGTTCGTGACGAAGCCAATCCGCTCGTAGAAGTGCTGCCGCCGGATCGAAACATCGTCCACGGGCGGATCAATCTCCAGCACCACGCGGCGGGCCTTCGCGCAGAAGGCCGAGAGGATGTGCGACCCCATGCGCCGGCCCCGCAGCGCGGGCGCGACGGCCAGGTGCTCGATGTAGCGGCAGGGGCCGGTGTCCCAGTGGAAAAGCAGCCCGACGAACTCCCCGCCGGAGCAGACGGCGTCGGCCTCGAAGGCCGGGTCGCCGAAGACACGGTCGTAGTTTTCGGCCCGCCAGCGTTCGCACGCAGGGAAGGAGTGTTCATACAGGTGCCACGTCTCGGCCCACAGGGCATCCGTGCGCGAGCGGAGCGGGATGAATCGCAGTTGCTGTTCCATGTTCCGGTTTTTTCGGCAAGATAGCACAAAATCCCCGCACGGCAAAATGAAAAACGGCAGCGTCCGCCACCGTTCGCACGATTTGTCCGAAAAAGCGCGTATCGCTGCGCCTGTCCGGACCGGACGGGGCGACAAGGCGCCGTATCCGGATCGGAAAGCCGTATCCGGATCGGAAAAGAGAGACAGGAGGGAGTCAGCGCTTCCCCGCAGCGGATTTTGCGGCCGCGGCCCGGCTTCCGCCGGATGCCGCCGGGGAGGAAGAGGTCGGAGCGGAGGCGACGGCCGCACGCTTGAGGTCGGCGGCCCGCTTGCGGCACCACGGGGCGATGCCGCAGGCGTCGCACTTCGGGGCGCGGGCCGTGCAGACGTAGCGTCCGTGCAGGATCAGCCAGTGATGGGCCACGGGCAGCAGGTGCGAGGGGATGTTGCTTTCGAGCGTCCGCTCGGTCTGGAGCGGCGTCTTCGAGTTGGTCGTCAGGCCGATGCGGTTCGAGACGCGGAAGACGTGCGTGTCGACGGGCATCACCTCGCGCTGCCACAGCACCGCCCCGAGCACGTTGGCCGTCTTGCGGCCCACGCCCGGCAGGCGCTGCAGCTGCTCCAGGTCGTCGGGCACCTCGCCGCCGAACTCGTCGCACAGCATGCGGGCCATGCGCGAGAGGTTGCGGGCCTTGTTGTTGGGATAGGAGATGCTCCGGATGTAGGGGTAGATCTCCTCGGCCGAGGCCTCCGCCAGCGCAAAGGGGGTCGGGAAACGCTCGAAAAAGGCCGGCGTCGTCATGTTGACCCGCTTGTCGGTGCACTGCGCCGAGAGAACCACCGCGACGAGCAGCTGGTAGGGGTTTTCGTAGTGCAGTTCGCTCTCGGCCACGGGCATGTGCTCCGAGAACCAGGCGATCACGCCCTCGTATCGTTGTTTGGTTGTCATCGTGTATCGGTATTGCGTCTGAACAGCAGTTTCTTCACCAGCAGCCCGTACCCCTCGGGGCAGAGCAGCAGCCACGGCGTGCGCCGCACGTCGCGCCACCAGCGCGCGAGGTACTCGCCGACCCCGCCGTGGTACGACAGCACCCACAGGGCGTCGGACGAACGCTTGCGCAGCAGTCTGCGGCGGCACCGCCCGCCGTGGTAGCGGGTATCCATCCACAGCCCGATGTCGCAGAGCGAGTCGACAAAGGCGATCCGCCGGCGGTAGAGTTCGCTGTGGCTCACGCTGGCGGGCAGCACGCGGTGCACGGCCGTCACGGCGTCGACGAAGCAGACCCCGGCATGGAGCGCGCACCAGAGCCACATGGGCTGGTCGTCGGTCAGCCACTCGGGATGCTCCTCGGGCCGCACCTCGGCGTAGTAGCGGGCCACCAGCTCGCGGCGCGCCACGGCGCAGCAGTTGTCCACCGGGTTGCGGAAGACCATGCGGTCGAAGCGGGTCGAGCACTCCGCCGGAAAGGTGGTGCGGACGCCGGTCGCCTGGTCGCAGCGCTCCGTGCGCGTATAGCAGAGTCCGCAGGAGGGGTCGGCCTCGAGCCGCTCGACCTGCCGGCGGAGCTTGTGCGGGTCCTCCCACCAGTCGTCGCCGTCGCAGTAGGCGACATAACGGCCGCGGCACGCCTCGAACGTGCGGCGGTAGTTGGCCCGCCACCCCACGTTCGCGGGGCCCGTCACCAGCCGCACCCGACCGGGATACCGCTCGGCATATTCGCGGCAGATCGCGGGCGTGGCGTCCGTACTGCAATCCTCGCCCAGCACCAGCTCCACGTCGAAGGGGGTCTGCTGCGCCAGCACCCCCTCGATCGCCTGCCGCAGGTAGGGGGCGTGGTTGTAGGTGGTCATCACGACCGAAACGAGAGGCGTCTGCATCGGATCAGCATCTGGTCAGCCGGGCGAACTTCGCCAGCAGGGTCTTCTCCCCGGCGTTGTCGAAGGCCACGACGAGTTTCTGGTCTCCCGCCAGCTGCTCGATGCGCCGGATGACGCCGACACCGAACGTAGCGTGCTCGACGCGGTCGCCCACGGCATAGTCGCCCGCGGCGGCCGGTGCGTCACTCTGCGCCGGGCGGACCCCCAGCCGGCGCATCCCCGCGGTCGAGGGGCGCGGCGGCTGCACGAGGGCCGGATCAGGAGCGGCGGGACGGGATGTCTGCCGCTGCGACGCAACGTGCCCGGGACCTTCGGCCGCCGTGCGGGCATAGCGCCGCGCCGCGCCCGATTCGCCGTCTGCCGGGCGCCCGAAGCCGCCCGATGTGCCGTAACCTCCGCGCGCGCCGTATCCGCCCGCAGGAACTCCGCCCGTGCGGGAGGCCGACGCACCCTGCCGCTGCTGCTGGAAACGGTAGTCGAAGCGGCGACGCAGCTCGTCGATGGCCGAGGGGCCGCCGGGCTCCTGCTGCCGCTGCGTGCGCAGCTCCTGCGTGTCGAAATCGGCCTCGACGTAGCGCGGGTCGATCTCGCGCAGGAAGCAGCTCGGGCGCGAGAACTCCATGTTGCCCCACTTGAAGCGCGTCTCGGCATAGGAGATCGTCGCCTGCACCTTCGCCCGCGTGAGGGCGACGTAGAAGAGGCGCCGCTCCTCCTCGATGCCGTCGGGCGACTCGGCGGCCCGCTGCGAGGGGAAGAGGTTCTCCTCAAGCCCCACGATATAGACGTATTTGTACTCCAGCCCCTTGGCCGAGTGGACGGTCATGAGCGTCACCTTGTCGTCCTCCTCCGGATCGTCCTTGTCCATGTCGGTCATGAGCATCACCTGCTGCAGCCACTCCTCGATCGTGGCCTCCTCGTCCGCCTGCCGCTCGCCGCCGCGGATCTCGGCATCGCGCTGCTCCTTGAAGAGCTGCATCGAGTTGAGCAGCTCCTCGATGTTGTCCAGCGCCGACGTCGCCTCGGGCGAGTTCTCCGCGCGGTAGGCCGCCAGGATGCCCGAGCGCGAGGCGATCTCCAGACCGAAGTCGTAGAGCCCCTTCTCATTGCGGGCGAGCGACAGCGCACGGATCATCGCCACGAACTCGGCGACCTTGCGGGCGATGGTCCGCTGCACGGCATCGGCGGCGGGCTCGGCGACCAGCGCGTCGACCGCCTCCCACATCGAGCTGCCCTGCGTGGCGGCCAGCTGCGCGATGCGCTGCACGGTCGTCTCGCCGATGCCGCGCGCCGGGTAGTTGACGATGCGCCGGAAGGCCTCGTCGTCGCGCGGGTTGATGACCAGCCGGATGTAGGCCAGCAGGTCCTTGATCTCCTTGTGGTCGTAGAACGACGACCCCTTGTAGATGCGGTAGGGAACGCCGCGGCGCCGCAGGTTGTCCTCCAGCACGGCCGACTGGTTGTTCGTGCGGTAGAGGATCACCACGTCCGACCAGCGGTCGCCCGTCTCGCGGATCTTCTCGCGCAGGTCCGAGACGACCATCTCGGCCTCCTCGCGGTCGGTGTAGGCCTTCAGGATGCGGATCTTCTCGCCCACGGCGCCCTCCGAGAAGCAGTGCTTCTCCATGCGCTTGTGGTTGCGGGCGATCACCGAGTTGGCCGCCTCGACGATCGTGCGCGTCGAGCGGTAGTTCTGCTCCAGCTTGAAGACCATTGCCGAGGGGTAGTCCTTCTTGAAGGAGAGGATGTTCTCGATCTTGGCCCCGCGGAACGAGTAGATCGACTGCGCGTCGTCGCCCACGACGCAGACCCGCGAGTGGAGCTGCGAGAGGCGCCGGATGATGATGTACTGCGCGTAGTTCGTGTCCTGGTACTCGTCGACGAGGATGTACTCGAACTGCTCCTGGTAGCGGCGGAGCACGTCGGGGTGGTCGCGCAGCAGGATGTTGGTCTGCAGCAGCAGGTCGTCGAAGTCCATGGCGCCGTTGTGCTTGCAGCGCTGGCAGTAGATGTTGTAGATGTTGCCGAACTCGGGAATCTGCGCCTGCCGGTCTTCGGCGGCGTAATTTGCCGAGGCGAGGTAGGCCCCGGGGGTCACCAGGCAGTTTTTGGCATAGGATATGCGCGAGGCCAGAACATTGGGCTTGTACTTCTCGTCGGCAAGGTTCAGCTCGCGGACAATCGTCTTGAGGAGGTTGCGGCTGTCGGCCGGCTCGTAGATCGTGAACGACTGCGGAAAGCCGATCAGCTCGGCGTTTTCGCGCAGGATGCGCGAGAAGACCGAATGGAACGTGCCCATGCGGATGCGGCGCGCGCGGTTGTCGGGGAGCATCTGCGCGATGCGCGTGCGCATCTGCTCGGCGGCCTTGTTCGTGAAGGTCAGCGCGAGGATGCGCTCCGGCGCCACGCCCTGCTCGATCATGTAGGCGATGCGCGAGGTCAGCACGCGCGTCTTGCCCGAGCCGGCCCCGGCGATGATGAGCGAGGGGACGTCGTAGTGGATGACCGCGTCGCGCTGCGCGGGATTCAGCCCCGCAAGGATGGGTGATTCGTTGGATTCCATGCCCGCAAAGTTAATAAGTTTTGAGGAAGATTTTTTGGCGAATAAATAATATCTTTGCACGTTGAATCGTTAAAGAGAACACATTCGGCGACAAGACAACAACATACGATAAAACAATGAGCGAAGTCATCAACATCAAGGAACTTAACGAGCGTATCGAACGCGAATCGGTCTTCGTGGATACGCTGCGCACCGAAATGGGCAAGGTCATCGTCGGCCAGAGCCACCTGATCGACACCCTGCTGATCGGCCTGCTGTCGAACGGACACATCCTGCTCGAGGGCGTGCCGGGACTGGCCAAGACGCTGGCCATCACGACGCTGGCCAAGGCTGTCGACGCCGATTTCTCGCGTATCCAGTTCACGCCCGACCTGCTGCCGGCCGACCTGTTGGGTACGCTGATCTACTCGCAGAAGAGCGAGGACTTCATCGTCCGCAAGGGCCCGATCTTCGCCAACTTCGTGCTGGCGGACGAGATCAACCGTTCGCCGGCCAAGGTGCAGTCGGCGCTGCTCGAGGCGATGCAGGAGCGTCAGGTGACCATCGGTGACAACACCTACCCGCTGCCGCAGCCCTTCCTGGTGCTGGCCACGCAGAACCCCCTCGAGCAGGAGGGTACCTACCCGCTGCCCGAGGCGCAGGTCGACCGTTTCATGCTCAAGGTGCGCATCTCCTACCCCAAGAAGCAGGAGGAGCGCGACATCGTGCGCATGAACCTCTCGGGCGCCGGCATGCCGCAGGTGGCCAAGGTCATCACGCCCGAGGACATCGTCAAGGCCCGCAAGGTGGTCGAGGACGTCTACATGGACGAGAAGATCGAGAAGTACATCGTCGACATCATCTTCGCCACGCGTGAGCCGGCCGAATACAACCTCCAGAAGTTGCAGACGCTGATCGCCTACGGCGGATCGCCGCGTGCGTCGATCTCGCTGGCCAAGGCCGCCCGCACCTACGCCTTCATCCGCCGCCGCGGATACGTCATCCCGGAGGACGTGCGCGCCGTCTGCCACGACGTGCTGCGCCACCGCATCGGGCTCACCTACGAGGCCGAGGCCGAGAACATCACCACTGAGGAGATCATCACCGACATCCTCAACAACGTAATCGTACCCTAACGATGCAGCAGACCGAAAACGATATTCTGAAACGTGTCCGCAAGATCGAGATCAAGACCCGCGGTCTTTCCAACGAGATTTTCGCCGGAAAGTACCACACGGCCTTCCGCGGCAGGGGCATGTCGTTTTCCGAAGTGAGGGAGTACCGGGCCGGCGACGACGTGCGCGACATCGACTGGAACGTCACGGCCCGTTCGCGCAAACCCCACATCAAGGTCTACGAGGAGGAGCGCGAGCTGACGATGATGCTCGTCGTCGACGTCTCGGCGTCGCGCATGTTCGGCACGACGGAGCGGCTCAAGAAGAACATCATCACCGAGATCGCCGCCGTGCTGGCCTTCTCGGCATCGGAGAACAACGACAAGGTGGGCTGCATCTTCTTCTCGGACCGCATCGAGAAGTTCATCCCCCCGAAGAAGGGGCGCAGCCACATCCTGACGATCATCCGCGAGCTGGTGGGCTTCCGGCCCGAATCGCGGGGCACGAAGCTCTCGGAGCCGATCCGCTTTCTGACGAACGTCAACAAGAAGCGCTGCACGACCTTCATCCTCTCGGACTTCATGGATTCGTCCGGCGACCGCGAGGCCCTCGACGATGCGCTGAAGATCGCCCGGGGCAAGCACGACCTGGTGGGCATCCGCGTCTGCGACCCGCGCGAGGCGGAGCTGCCCGACGTGGGCATCGTCGAGCTGCGCGACGCCGAGACGGGCCGCAAGGTGTGGGTTGACACCTCCTCGCGCGCCGTGCGCGAGCACTACGCCGCGACGTGGCGGCGGCGCAGCGACGAGATCGACGCCACGCTCAAGCACAACCGCATCGACTCGGTCCTCATCCCCACGGACGGCGACTACGTGGCCGAGCTCATCAAACTCTTCAGACAACGATGACACGCATCACTTCCGCAATCGCCGCCGCAGCGCTCACCCTCACCGCACTTCCCGGTGCGGCGCAGGAGCCGGTCGTGCGCTCGCACGTCGAGCCCGACAGCGTGATGATCGGCGACCGCTTCGACTACATCATCGACGTGGAGAAGGACCTCGTGCAGGTCGTGGAGTTCCCCTCCTTCACCGGCTCGCCGGAAGGCGACTTCGAGCTTGTCGAGGAGTTTCCCGTCGACACGCTCCTGCGCGACGGACGCCACCTGAAGCTGCGCAAGCGCTACCGCATGGCGGCCTTCGAGGAGGGCAACTTCAACCTCGGCGCGGCCGCCGTGCTTTACGCCGACAAGAACATCCTCGACACGCTGCGCGGCCGCGACTCGGTCTACCTGCGGGTCAACACCTTCCAGATCGACTCGACCTCGCAGTCGATCTACGACCTCAAGCCGCAGAAGACCCTGCCGTTCCGCATGGCCGAGATCAGCGGGTATCTCTGGTGGGGCACGCTCGTGCTCATCGTCCTTGTCGTGGGGCTCTGGGGCCTCGTGCGCTACCTGCGCAGCCGCGGCAAGCGGCTCGGCGACCTCTTCCGGCCGGCGCCCCCGCTGCCGCCGCATGTCGAGGCGATCCGGGCGCTGGAGGCGCTCCACAACCAGAAGCTCTGGCAGAACAACCGCCACAAGCAGTACTACTCGGGGCTGACGGACATCCTGCGCACCTACATCGCCGGACGGTGGGGCATCGGGGCCATGGAGATGACCTCCGACGAGATCATCGACGCGATGCGCGGCATCGAGCTGCCCGACAAGGCCCGCATGGACCTCACGTCGCTGCTGCGCACGGCCGACCTGGCGAAGTTCGCCAAGATGGCGCCCGATGCCGAGCAGAACGAGAACGACTACCTGAAGGCCTACTACTTCGTCGAGGAGACCAAGCCTGCGAGCGAGCAGGCCGAGGAGCCGGAAGGGGAACAAATCATGAAAAATTAGACGGTCATGTACAAAGCGTTACATATCCTGCTGGTGATGCTCTTCGTGGCGACCGGTGCCGCGGCACAGCGCATGCCCGAGCGCGCGCAGGTGCGCAAGGGCACGCGCGAGTACCACAAGGGTAACTACGAGGAGGCGATCAAGCGCTACGGGACGGCCCTGACGCTCGCCCCGGGACAGTTCGAGGCGACCTACGACCTGGGCAACGCCCTCTACAAGGCCGAGATGTACGACCGCGCCGAGCAGACGATGATGCAGGCCGCGGCCGACACGCTGCGTTCGGATGCCGAACGGGCCGAAGCCTGGTACAACCTGGGCAATGCGCGGTTCAAGCAGCAGAAGTACCAGGAGGCGCTCGAAAGCTACCGACAGTCGCTGCGGCTGAACCCCGACGACATGGAGGCCAAATACAACTACGCCTACACCAAGCAGCTGCTCGACAAGAACAACCAGGGCGGAGACGACCAGCAGAATCAGGATCAGCAGAACCGGCAGAACCAGAATCAGCAGGGACAGCAGGATCAGGACAAGAACCAGGATCAAAATCAGGACCAGAACCAGGATCAGAACCAGGATCAGAACCAGGACAAGGACGGTCAGCAGGACCCGCAGCAGGGTGAAGGACAGCAGGACCCGCAGCAGAACCCGCAGCAGGGTGAAGGCGACGGGCAGCCCGTCGAGAGCGGCATCTCGGAGCAGGAGCAGCAGCAGATCCTCGACGCCATCCAGGCGCAGGAGGACCGCACGCAGGAGAAGCTCAAGGAGAAACAGGGCGTCGTCGTCCGGGGCCGGAAAAACTGGTAAACACATACAACCATGCACTTCGCATCACCATACTACCTGTGGCTGCTCGCGCTCATCGTCCCGATGATCGCCTACTACGTCTGGCGCGTAAGGCAGGGCGGCGCGGCCATTCAGATTTCGACCGTCGAGGGGGTGCTGCGCGCCCCGAAGAGCGTGCGCTACTACCTGCGCCACCTCCCCTTCGTGCTGCGCACGGCGGCCTATGCGCTGCTGGTCGTGGCGCTGGCCCGTCCGCAGGGCATCGAACAGAATGTCCGCACCTCGACCGAGGGCATCGACATCATGCTCTCGATCGACGTCTCCGGCTCGATGCTGGCCCGGGACTTCAAGCCCGACCGCATCACCGCCGCCAAGGAGGTGGCCGCATCGTTCATCAGCGACCGCGTCGGCGACCGGCTCGGACTGGTGGTCTTCGCCGGCGAAGCCTTCACGCAGAGCCCGCTGACCACCGACCAGAGCACCCTGCAGACGCTGCTGGCCCGCATCCGCAGCGGCCTGATCGAGGACGGCACGGCCATCGGCAACGGACTGGCCACGGCGATCAACCGCCTGCGCGAAAGCGAGGCCAAGTCGAAGGTCATCATCCTGCTGACCGACGGCATCAACAACCGCGGCGAGATCGCCCCGATGACGGCCGCCGAGATCGCCCGGGCGCAGGGCATCCGCGTCTACACGATCGGCGTCGGCTCGCGCGGCACGGCCCCCTACCCGGCCGTGGACATGTTCGGCAACATGACCTTCATCAACCAGAAGGTCGAGATCGACGAGAAGACCCTCACCGAGATCGCCCGACTGACGGGCGGCCGCTACTTCCGCGCCACGGACAAGGAGAAGCTGCAGGCGATCTACGACGAGATCAACCAGCTGGAGAAGAGCCGGGTCGAGGTCACCGAGCGCATCACCTACCACGAACTATTCCTCGGGTGGGTGCTCGCGGCGCTGGCGCTGCTCACGGCCGAGCTGCTGCTCTCGAACCTCGTGCTCAAACGTATTCCCTAAACCCCATCCGACATGTTCCGATTCGCAAATCCGCAATATCTCTGGCTGCTGACGCTCATCCCGCTCTTCGTCGTGCTCTTTGCCGGCGTCGCGGCACAGCGCCGCCGCCGTCTCGCCCGCTTCGGCAACCCCGATACGCTCGCGGAGCTGATGCCCGAGGTGTCGAACGGGCGCGTCGTGCTGAAGTTCATCCTCTTCTGCGGCGCCGTGGCGCTCGTCGTGCTGGCCGCCGCCCGCCCGCAGTTCGGCTCGAAGCTCCGCGAGGAGAAGGCCCGGGGCGTCGAGATGATGCTCGTCGTGGACGTCTCGAACTCGATGCTGGCCGAGGATTTCGAGCCCAACCGGCTCGAACGGACCAAATACGCCATCAACAGGCTCTTCGACGGGCTGAAGCAGGACCGCGTGGGGCTGATCGTCTTCGCCGGCGAGCCCCGCGTGCAGCTGCCCATCACCTCGGACTACCGCATGGCCAAGGCCTTCGCGCGGCGCATCGACCCCTCGCAGGTCTCCGTGCAGGGCACGGCCATCGGCAAGGCGCTCGAGCAGGCGCTGCTCTCCTTCTCGGGCGAGACGGACGAGAAGCGCAGCCGGGCGATCATCCTCATCACCGACGGCGAGAACCACGACGACGATGCCGTGGCCGTGGCGAAGCGGGCCGCCGAGCAGGGCATCCGCATCTACACGATCGGCATCGGCACGCCCGAAGGGGCCCCGATCGAGATCGACGGCGAGTTCATCCGCGACGAACAGGGCGAAATGGTCGTCTCGAAGCTCAACGAGGAGATGCTCGCGCAGATCGCCGACCTGACGGGCGGCGCCTACGTCCGCGCCACGAAGCAGGACATCGGTCTCGACGAGATCGTGCGCAGCATCAACGAGATGGAGCAGAGCGAGCTCTCGACCGTGCGCTTCGAGGAGTTCAACGAACAGTACCAGTACCTGCTCATCGCCGCCCTCGTGCTGCTCGTCGCCGAGTTCTTCCTGCTCGCACGCCGCAATCCGCTGCTGGCCCACCTGAACATCTTCCGCGAAAAGCGGTAACGCCCCGCGGCGCGCCCCTCCGCACGCCGGACCTGCACGGACGGAAACGCCGCGCAGGTCCGGCCCTTCGCCCCGGCGCAGGGTGGAGCGGACGCCGAAGGCCAACCCAATATCCATCCGCCATGACCACAGAAAACACCCCGGCCGCCCGCATCAGCGCCCTCGCGGCGGCCCAACGCGACTATTTCGACCGCGGCGAGACCCGCTCCGCCGCCTTCCGCCGCACGATGCTGCGGCGTCTCGACCAGGCGCTGCAGCAGTGGGAGCAGCCCCTCTGCGAAGCGCTGTGGCAGGACCTGCACAAATCGCCCGAGGAGGCCTATCTCACGGAGTTGAGCATCGTGCGCGGCGAGATCCGCAACCACCTGCGCCACCTCCGGCAGTGGATGCGCCCCGAGCGGCGGCCGACGCCGCTCAAGCTCTGGCCCGCAAGCAGCCGCATCCTGAAGCAGCCGCTCGGCCCGGCGCTCATCATCGCACCGTGGAACTATCCCGTGCAGCTGCTGCTCAACCCCCTGGTCGGAGCCATCTCGGCCGGCTGCACGGCGATGCTGAAGCCCTCGCCCGCCACGCCGCACGTCTCGCAGACGCTGGCGCGGATGATCGCCCAGATCTACGACGAGGAGTACGTCGCCGTGGTGGAGGGGCACCGCGAAGTCAACACGCAGCTGCTTGCCGAGCGGTGGGGCGTCATCTTCTTCACGGGCAGCCCGGCCGTGGGGCGCGTCGTCATGGAGGCTGCCGCGCGGCACCTCACGCCCGTCGTGCTGGAGCTGGGCGGCAAGAGCCCCGTCGTCGTGGACCGCGGAGCCGACATCCGCATCGCCGCGCGCCGCATCGCCTGGGGCAAGGCGCTCAACGCCGGGCAGACCTGCATCGCTCCGGACTATCTGCTGCTGCACCGCTCGCTGCTGGAGCCCTTTGTCGAGGCCTTCACCCGCGCCGTGCGGCAGATGCTGGGCGACGACCCGCGGCAAAGCCCCCACTACGTGCGGATGGTCGACGACCGCGCCTACGCCCGCGTCAGCAGCTACCTCACACAGGGCACCATCCTGGCGGGCGGGCGGACCGACGCCGCCGAGCGCTACATCGAACCCACGCTGCTGGGCGACGTGGACCCCTCGTCGCCGGTCATGCAGGAGGAGATTTTCGGTCCCGTGCTGCCCGTGCTGCTCTTCGACGAGCGGGACGAGGCCGTGCGCCTGATCAACAGCCGCGAACATCCGCTGGCCCTCTACAGTTTCGGACCCGAAAAGGAGGCCGCCGAAGTGGTCGATGCCACCCTCTCGGGCGGCGCGTGCCTCAACGACACGATCATGCACATCGTCAACGAGGCACTCCCCTTCGGCGGCGTGGGCAACTCGGGCATGGGGCGTTACCACGGCCGCGAGAGCTTCGACGCCTTCACGCACCGCCGGGCCGTCGTCTCGACCCCGACGTGGGCGGACCCGCCGTTCCGCTACATGCCCTACCGGATGTTCCGCTGGGTGAAAAAGATCCTCTGACCCGCCGCGGGGTTTTGAATTCTGCTTCCGATTGCGTACCTTTGCGGCGCAGGCCCGCCCTGTCGCTGCCGGCCGTCGGCCGGGGGAGGAAAGTCCGGGCAACGCAGAGCGCCACGCAAGCCAACGACTTGATATCCGTGAGGGTATGGGAGCGTAACAGAGAATGACCGCCCGCCGGGTCCCGCGAGGGAACGCCGGCAGGTAAGGGTGAAAAGGCGGGGTAAGAGCCCACCGCGGGGGCAGTGATGTCACCCGGCAGTACGTCCCGTGGGTTGCAAGACCATGTATACCGGCAATCAAGGGTTGCTCGTCCGATGCCGGGGGGTAGGTTGCTGGAGGCGGCAGGTGACTGCCGTCGTAGATAAATGACAGGGGCCCGGAGTGCGCTCCGGGAACAGAACCCGGCTTACAGGGCCTGCACGTGCAAAGGGGTGTCCCGACGGGACACCCCTTTTTTTCTGTCGCACCGGACCATGCCTGACGACGCCCGGATGCGTTGCCGCCGGACCCTCCGGGACAGTTTTTCATCTTGCCGCACGCCCGCATCCGACGCGCGCTTCGGGGGCAAAGGCCCGGGGGCTACATCAGCCCCATGCGGCGGCGGGCGAAGGGCACGACCCAGGCCGGGGACTGCTCCCGGGAAAGCAGCTCGCGCATGTAGTCCATGTAGGGTTCGGCGTGGCGGAAGTAGTGCTTCAGCCCCTCGCAGAGCAAGTTCTTGCGGCAGCCGTCCGCACCGGTCTCGAAGCGATGCTTCGGGCACTCGCCGCGACAGGCGAAGTAGTATTTGCAGCGCAGGCACTCGGCCGGCAGGGCGTTGCGCTTCGCCAGGCCGAAGTCGACGCGCTTCTTCGAGTGGTAGATCTCCGCCAGGGTCGTTTCGCGGATGTTGCCCAGCTTGTATTCGGGATAGACGAAGTGGTCGCACGAGTAGACGTCGCCGTTGTGCTCGACGACCAGCGCATCGCCGCACGTCTCGCCCATCGAGCAGACGCCGGGCTGCACGCCGCACCACTGGGCCAGCGTCGCGTCGAACATCTGGACGAAGTACTGCCCCACGTCGCGCACGACCCACTCGTCGAAGACATCGCAGAGGAAGTTGCCGTACCCCTCGGCCGAGACCGACCACTCGGCCAGCCGCGCCCCCTCGTGCTCGGGCGAGACGATGAGCGGACGGTGGTAGCCCGGCTTGTCGATGACGTGCTCCACGGCGGGCAGGAACTGCATGTAGCGGCTGTGCACCGTATCGCGGAAGAAACGGTAGATCTCCGCGCCGCGCCCTTCACAACACCGGTTTACTACGCTCAACGTGTTGTACTCGACGCCGCCGTGCTGGAACAGCTCGATCGTCCGCATCACGCGCGCGAAGGTCGGCTGCCCGCCCTTCGTCACGCGGAAGGCGTCGTGAATGTCCTCCGGACCGTCGAGCGAGACGCCCACCAGAAAGTTGTTCGAGGCGAAAAGGTCGCACCACGCCTCGTCGACCAGCGTGCCGTTGGTCTGGAGCGTATTCTCGATGCGCTTGCCGTCGGCATACTTCTTCTGGAGCTCCATCGCCCGGCGGTAGAAGTCCAGCCCCAGCAGCAGCGGCTCGCCGCCGTGCCAGCAGAACTGCACCGTCGGCACCTCGTTGGCCGTGATGTACTGTTTGATGTAGCGTTCGAGCAGTTCGTCGCTCATCACGGCCTGGCGGCCGCCATACTGCACCGCCTTGTCGAGATAGTAGCAGTAGTGGCAGTCGAGGTTGCAGGTCGATCCCGCCGGCTTGAGCATCGTCGCGAAGGCCACGGGGCCCGCCTGCTTCTCGGCGTCACGGAAGGTGAAGATATCCTTGGTTTTCATCGTTTGATCGGGGGCTGCCCGGCAACGGCCGGAGAAGAGCCCGATAAAGATACGAAAAAAATCGGCACCCGTGCTCACCCGTGCGTGTTCTTCCGGTGCGGAGCGGAGGCAGCCGCGGCCTTTTCTGCGGAAAAATCGCTATCTTGCCGAAAAATCGCCGCACCATGTCCCGCTTCCGTCTCATCCTGTTCCTCCTGCTTGTCGCGGCGGCCGCCGCCGGGGCCGCGCCCCGCAGCCAGGGATACGGTCCCGGGGCGCATGCGACGATCGACGTCCGCGACCGGGCGACGCAGGAGCCGCTCGTCGGGGCCACCGTGACGGTCATCTGCGGGGCGGACACGCTGCGCGGCGCGACGGCAAAGAGCCGCAGCGGCCGCTCGGCGGAGTTTGCGTGCGACAGGATCTTCCGCGACTCGGTGACGCTCGAGGTGCGGTACGTCGGCTACCGGACCTTCAGCCGACGCTACGGAGCCGCCGGATTTTCCGGATACATCGACGTCGGCATGGAGACCGACGAGCAGCAGATCGCCCGGGTGATCGTCCTCGGCGAGCAGGTCGCCATGGTCTTCCGCGGCGACACGACCATCTACAACGCGGCGGCTTTCCGGACGCTGGCCGACGACCGGCTGGAGGAGCTGCTGCGGCAGCTGCAAAAGCGGCGCGCGGGCGCGCTGGAAACAGCCGTCGCGCAGTACGGCGCATACGTTCTGGCCATCATCCGCAACCGCAGCCGCGGCGTTCTGACGCCGGAGGACCATGAGGAGATCGCGTCGGACGTCTTTCTCGCCCTGTGGCGCGGCGCAAAAAATATCACGCGCGGCCAGCTGCGCCCGTGGCTCGGCGCGGTCGCCCGGAAGCAGACGGCGGAGGCCATGCGGAAAAAGAACGTCTATCTCCCGTTGGAGGACGATGCGCTCATCACGCTCGACCGCCTCTGGGAGCAGATGGTCGAAAAGGAGCGCTGCGAAGCGCTCGCGCGGGCGCTGGGCGCGCTGCCGGAGGAGGATCGGGAGATCTTTTACCGGTTCTATGACCTGAGCCAGACGACCGCGCAGATCGCGCAGGCGCTGGGCCTCAACGCCTCAACGGTCCGCTCGCGCCTGCTGCGCGGCCGGGAGGCGCTCAGAAAAACACTGACCAAGGGAGGGCTGTTCTGTGAAGACGACGTGGGATGAACTCATGCGCTATGCGCCGGAAAAGGAGTATCCGCTGCCCGCGCTGGAGCGCGGCGAA
>OHMX01000021.1_pt1 | contig 92867 bp, 86 predicted proteins | sample 1569471 | NCBI WGS metagenome assembly OHMX01 (sample SAMEA3879547, study PRJEB24766) | human gut metagenome | biome: human-associated habitat; feature: feces | place: USA | collected 1985/1987
CCTGTCGGAGCGGTTTCCTTGTCTGCGTGTGTTTCTCAACGTCTGCAGCGTGTCGGGAAACCGACAGGCTTTTAATATATCTCCTGTTCAAGATTTCTGAACATATCGTCATCAAAAAAATCCGTAATGGTTATCTGAAGTCCGTCGCAGAGCTTTTTCAAAGTTACTATACCGACGTTTTTGGATTTCATATTGATTATATCGTTTACGGTCGATTGGGTAACAGCCGAAAGAGTTGCCAGCTTGTTTACGGTTATGTTTTTATCCCTGCATAGCTGTAATATGCGCCTTGAAACTGCTTCGGAAACAGATTTGCATACCATTATCATCATTCCTTTCAGTAATGATGATACCACAAATTTCCGATAATTATTAACGGTAAACCGTTGACAAACAAGCGATGATGTGATATAATTCAATTAACGGTAAACCGTTAATTTGCTTATATGAAAGGAAGTTATAGTTATGGCAAGATGTCCGTATCTGGATTACGAGTCGGGAGGAGCACTTTTTTCTCAGGGAGATTATGTCTGTAAGCTTTGCAATAAAAACATTTCCGAGAACGAAGTGAAGAATAAGTGCAAAACTGACTATGGCGATGAATACGAAAAGTGTCCTGTATATAAGAATCGTTGAAGCTTATGGAGTAGGAGAAATGTATGTCATATAATACTAATGATATAATGGGCTATGCACAAGATCCGATTGTATTTTCTAACGAGCAGGGTGGTAACGAACTTTATGAAAAAGTTAAAGAAGTTATGGTGTATGGCATAAACGAAAATGGTTTGCCAGCTACAATTTTTGAAGATACCATCAAAAGCGGGGGAATGTTTGGCACAAAATGCCCTTTATTGATGATAAGACATTCCGATTCATCGTGCAGATTTTTTATGATTGGAATATTTGTTTACGGTAATCAAGTTATGTTTGCGTTGTTTGGTGAATCAGCAGAAAATACTAAATATAACCGTAAGCAGTATTATCAAGAAAACGGAAACTTCATTAAAGCCGCTTTAATCAAGCCAGATGAATTTAAATTGCAATCAGAGCTTCAATGGAGAGAAGACATATTAAATGTATTTAATAATGCTACACATTGATGTGTCAAATGCAATTGATAATTAGGAGCTTCGAATGTATCTTTTTGTATGTGCTTTATGTATGTTTATTAACGGTGTGTTAGCGGCAGGAGCTAAATTGAAATCTATCAGATATAATACTCAATATACTGTATTTGAAAATAAATTATTCATAGTTATTTTTTGCATCGGAGCATTTTTCGGAATTGGTGCTTATGGTGTAGATAAAATGGAACTTGTCGCAATAATTATAACTGCAATTGTGGCTTTTGTCGTTGGGTTTGTGGTTTTATATTATATTGGCAAGCATCGAGCAGAATAATCTGATAGTATGGTTATATTAATATTTATAAAGATGAATAAAACGGTGAGCCTCACAGGCCCACCGTTTTGTGCTTAATATTTTAATTTATCGCTATCGTTTATTTCCGACCGTTCCACTATCCTGCATATATCCGCAACCTATAAAATGGTCGGAATTTGAAGCGGCACATTGCCATTAGTAAAAATAAAATCTTTACCATCGTTTATTCCCGACCGTTTTGCAATCCTGCATATATCTGCAACCTATAAAAAGGTCGGAATTTGAAGCGGCACATTGCCGCAAGGTCGGAATTTGAGGCGGCACATTGCTATTAGTAAAAATAAATCTTCGCTATCGTTTATTCCCGACCGTTCCACTATCCTGCATATATCCGCAACCTATAAAAAGGTCGGAATAGTCAGCGGCGACCCGCCGCCTTAGTAGCCGTATTCGTCGGAGATGAGGATTACTTTTATTCTGTCCTTGTCACGCTGATGAGCCATTATGACATAATCGTTGCAAATTCTGTCGGGGCTTAAGCAGTGCGCACATCTGCCTGTCTTTGCACAGGGGGTGTTTCTGCCGAGCCTTACGCAGTTTGCCGGTGACGCAATCGTTTCAAGACGGTCAACGGCTGAGTGGAGGTCTGTTACAATTTTGTTTAAGCCGGCAACAATGATTACCTGCTTCGGTCCGAATATCATAGCGGCTACACGGTTGCCGGTGCCGTCTACGTTGTATAATTCGCCGTATTCGGTTATCGCATTGGTGCTTGCAAAGTAGGTGTCGGCTGAAAAAGCCTTCCTGTAAAGGTCGTTTACCTCATCGGGAGAGAGCTTTTCACGGTCAATGTAGATACCGCTGTAGTTTTCGTTCAGAAAATCCTGAATGCCGGTTTCTTTGAGCGTCATTGTTCCGCCGGAAACTATCAGCTTGTCGTCCTTTATAAGTTCCTTTATTATCTGCTTAGCCTCATCGGGAGTATCGACAAGATAACCCTTCATATTGTTCTTTTCAAGGGCGGATATTACCATTTCCGCTCTTTTTTTAAGTGCGGCTTTTACGTTTTCGTTCATATTATCAGTTCCTTTCGTCATTTTGTGCGGTATGACCGTTGTATAAGATAAATATAACATATTTCGCAAAAAAGTCAAGAATAGTGATAGACATTTAAATCTGAATGTGCTATAATTGACTACAAGCAGAGTTGTGAACTGCGGTTTATGAAGATACGATATAAAACGGTAATATTCCGATAAATAGAAAGGAACATAATATGGAAATATTAAAGCTCAGTGCGCCTTGCAAGGATTATATCTGGGGCGGTAACAGATTAAGAGAGGAATACGGCAAGGTATCAGACGCAGATAAGATAGCCGAGAGTTGGGAGCTGTCCTGCCATAAGGACGGTCAGAGCGTTATTGCAAACGGCAAGGACAAAGGCAAGACGCTTTCCGAGTATGTAGCGGAAAACAAGAATGCACTCGGTACAGCCTGCGACAGATTCGAGTATTTCCCCATACTTATAAAGCTTATTGACGCAAAGGATAATCTGTCTGTACAGGTACACCCCGACAATGATTATGCTATGCGTGTCGAGGGCGAGTACGGCAAGACGGAAATGTGGTATATCGTTGACTGTGAGGAAGGCTCACAGCTGATCTACGGCTTTGATAAAGAAATTTCAAGAGAAGAGTTTGCCGACAGAATAAAGAACAACACCTTACTTGAGGTCACAAACAATGTTCCCGTACATAAGGGAGATGTGTTCTTCATCGAGTCGGGTACGCTCCACGCTATCGGCAAGGGTATACTTATTGCCGAGATTCAGCAGAACAGCAATACGACATACAGAGTATATGACTACGGCAGAGTAGGCAAGGACGGAAAGCCCAGAGAGCTTCATATTGAAAAGGCTATAGACGTTACCGAGCTTTGCCCTCCGAAATATGATACAAAGCCTCAGGGCAAGCCTGTAAAGATAGACGGCGGCGAGGAAACATTGCTCCGCAGCTGTGAATATTTCGATGTTCATAAAATCAAGGTTTCGGGAACAGTAACGCTTGACGCAGACGAAAAGTCGTTTATGTCGGTGCTGGTGCTTGACGGCAACGGTAAGATCGGTGAGCTTGACGCAAAGAAGGGCGACAGCTTCTTTGTTCCTGCAGGCTACGGCAGATTTACTCTTACGGGTAATCTTGAGGTAATTCTTTCTGATATAGTTTAAGACTTGTGTTTTGAAAGGTTAAAGGGGATATATGAAGTATTATATCGGCGTTGACATTGGCGGTACGAATATCAAGGCAGGAGTGGTTGACGAGAATGCACAGCTCGTTTCGAAAATATCGCTCAAGACAAATGCGGCAGACGGTTATAAAAGCGTCCTTGCGGTAATCATTGACGCTGTCGAACAGGCTGTACAGCTTTCGGGCGAGGACATTGACAGGATAAAGACTATCGGTGTCGGCTGTCCGGGAACTATGGATAACGAAAACGGCACGGTGCTTTATTCGAACAATCTGCACTGGGAGAATGTTCCGCTTGCGAAGGATCTTGCAGAACATTTCGGCAAGCGTATCATCCTTGAAAATGACGCTAATGTTGCGGCATACGGCGAGTATCTTGCAGGTGCGGCAAAGGGTGCGAAAAACGCTGTAGTGCTGACGCTCGGAACTGGTGTGGGCGCAGGTATAATTATAAACGGTGAGATATACAGCGGTTCGAACAACGCAGGCGGCGAGATAGGTCATACTGTTATCGAGGTTGACGGTGCGCCGTGTACCTGCGGAAGAAACGGCTGTTTTGAGGCTTATTCTTCGGCTACGGGACTTGTCCGTATGACGAGGGAAATGATTGAGAAATATCCGAGCGGACGGCTTCACGAAATGGTTGACCGTGACGGGAAAATTTCAGCAAGAACTGCGTTCAATGCCGCTAAGCTGGGCGACCCTGAGGGAAGGGAAGTTGTTGATAAATATATCAAATATCTTGCCTGCGGAATAACGAATGTGATAAATGTATTCCAGCCCGATATTCTCTGTATCGGCGGAGGAGTATGCAACGAGGGCGATAATCTGCTTATACCGCTTAAAGCACTGATTGCAAAGCAGATCTACTCAAAAAACAATGCTAAAAATACCGAGATAGTAATCTGCACACTTGCAAATGAAGCAGGTATGATCGGCAGTGCCATGCTCGGCAGAAAATAAAAACACTTTTTTACAAAGGAAAGGACAGTAAAAATGAGAAGCGATCTTATCAAGAGCGGCGTAGACAGAACACCGCACAAAGCCTTACTGAAGGCGCTGGGTGTAACAGACAGCGAGATGCACAAGCCGTTTATTGCCGTTGTATGTGCGGCAAGCGACTATGTTCCCGGTCATGCGCATCTGCACGAAATATCAAGACAGGTAAAGGACGGTATCAGAAACGCAGGCGGCGTTCCTTTTGAATTTTTCACCATCGGCGTGTGCGACGGCCTTGCAATGAACCACAGAGGTATGAGATATTCTCTTGCATCCCGTGAGCTTATCTGCGACAGCATCGAGGTTATGCTGACGGCACATCCTCTTGACGGTATCGTATTTATCCCGAACTGCGACAAGATAGTTCCCGGTATGATAATGGCTGCGGCAAGAATGAATCTCCCCTCTATTTTTGTAAGCGGCGGTCCTATGAACCCCGGCAGAGTACAGGGCAAGAGAGTAGGATATAACGAGATATACGAAGCTATCGGTCAGTATTCCAACGGTACTATAGGCGATGATGTTCTTCTTGACTACGAGAACAACGCTTGTCCTACCTGCGGCTCATGTTCGGGTATGTACACGGCGAACTCAATGAACTGCCTTACAGAAGCAATCGGTCTTTCGATGCCGAAGTCGGGTACAGAGCCTGCTGTAAATGCCGCTCGCCGCAGACTTGCAAAGGAAACGGGCGAAAGAATAGTTGAGCTTGTAAAGCAGAACATCTGCGCTAAGGATATTATCACAAAGAAAAATATGATGAACGCACTCGCTACCGATATGGCAATCGGTGCTTCCTCAAACACGGTACTTCATCTTCTTGCTATCGCACACGAGGCGGGAGTTGACATTTCTCTTGACGACATTGACAACAAGAGCAAGACAACACCTCAGCTTTCAAAACTTAATCCTGCAAGTGATATATTCATAACAGACCTTAACGATGTCGGCGGTATCCAGTCGGTTATCAAGGAGCTTGCAAAGGGCGGTCACGTTGATACGAGCGTTCTTACTGTTTCGGGTACACAGGCTGACAGAATCGCCAAGGCTCCGAATGCAGACGGAACAATAATCCACACCTGCGAGAATCCTATCAGAAAAGACGGCGGTCTTGCAATACTCAGCGGTAACCTTGCAGAAAACGGCTCTGTTGTAAAGCAGGGTGCTGTCAAGCCCGAAATGATGGACTTCACAGGTACTGCGAAGGTATTTGACGGCGAACAGGCTGCTTGTGACGCTATCCTCAATAACGTTATCATCCCCGGTGACGTTGTTGTTATCCGCTATGAAGGCCCAAAGGGTGGTCCCGGTATGCCTGAGATGCTTGCTCCTACGGCGGCTATTGTCGGCAAGGGTCTTGACGGAAGCGTTGCTCTTATCACAGACGGACGTTTCAGCGGTGCCAGCAGAGGTGCGGCAGTAGGTCACGTTTCTCCCGAGGCGGCTGACGGCGGACTTATAGCTTACGTTGAAAACGGAGATAAGATACATATCAATATACCTGCAAGAAGCATTGAACTTCTCGTTGACGATGAAACGATAGCACAGCGTAAGGCTAAGGGCGTAAATGCTCCCGTAAGACAGCTTGACGGTTATCTCAAGCGTTATGCAAAGCTGGTTACAAGCTCAAATACAGGCGCTGTATTTGAAGACTGATATGCTAATTTAATACTGTTCAGCAAAGGCTGTGTATTTAGGTACACAGCCTTGCAGTGATATTAATGACAGAAGGGGGCGGTAGCTATCGCTCATAATGATAATATGCACGCAGGACACAGGGAGCGTATGATAAGCCGCCTTAAAGAGTTCGGCAGTGAGGGATTTCAGTCGCACGAGCTGCTTGAAATGATGCTGTACAGCTCTTTTAAGCAGTGTGACACAAACCCGATAGCGCACAGGCTTATTGACAGATTCGGCTCACTCAGCGGTGTGTTCTCCGCAAGTGAAAACGAACTGTGCGAGGTCGAGGGTGTAGGCAGGTCTACCGCTCAGATGATAATCGTACTTCGTGCGAACATAGAACGTATGCTGTCGGAGAGCGTTCAGAAGGGTGAGATGCTCGGCGCATCCGGAGCGGTAAAGGACTATTGTATGGGGCTTTTCCGCTTTGTAGATACCGAACAGCTGAGAATGATATTTCTCGACAGCGAGTATTGTTTTATGGCGCAGGAAATAATAAGCACGGGTGCGCTTGAACAGGTGCGGCCGGATATAATGAGATTGCTTGAAAAGGCAGTGCAGAAAAGATGTCCTATAGTCGTTATGACGCATAACCATCCGAGAGGCAGTGAAATGCCGTCTACGGAGGATAAGATAATGACGAGAAATCTTTTCAATCTTCTTGAAAAGGCAGGAATTTATCTAGCCGACCACGTTATAGTCGGTATGCATGGCAGTCTGTCTATGCGTGAGAACGGTATTCTTCCTGATATATGGAACGATTTTTAAGGAGCTAAAATGGACAAGTTCGTATTAAAATCAAATTATAAGCCGATGGGCGATCAGCCGCAGGCTATAGACAGCCTTGCAAACGGTGTGCTTGACGGCGATAAGGAACAGGTTCTGCTCGGAGTTACCGGTTCGGGAAAAACCTTTACTATGGCCAATATTATCGAAAAGGTCAACCGTCCCACGCTTATCCTTGCACATAACAAGACGCTTGCGGCACAGCTTTGCAGCGAATTTAAGGAGTTTTTTCCGGATAATGCTGTCGAATATTTTGTAAGCTACTACGACTACTATCAGCCTGAGGCGTATATTCCGTCAACCGATGCTTATATCGAAAAGGACAGTGCGATAAACGATGAGATAGACCGCTTGCGACACTCGGCAACAGCGGCTCTTGCGGAGCGCAAAGATGTAATTATCGTAGCCAGCGTAAGCTGTATCTACAGCTTGGGCAGTCCCGAGGATTACCGTGAGAATATGCTTTCTATCCGTGAGGGTCAGGAGCGAAGCCGTGACGATATAATAAAAAGGCTTGTCGAAATACAGTATGAACGCAACGATATGAATTTCATCCGTAACAAGTTCAGGGTAAGAGGCGATGTGCTTGAGGTTTTCCCTGCTGGAAGTACGTCCGACAAGGCGATAAGGATAGAATTTTTCGGTGATGAGATAGACAGAATATCCGAGATAGATATAGTGACAGGCGAGGTGAAACGTCGCTTTTCGCACGTTGCCATTTTCCCTGCGTCACATTACATCGTAAGCAAGGCAAGGCTTGAAAATTCGCTTACCGAGATAGAAAACGAAATGGAAGAACGTGTTAAATTCTTCACCGATAACCATAAGCTGATAGAGGCGCAGAGGATAGAGCAGAGAACACGCTATGATATGGAAATGCTCCGTGAGATAGGAACGTGCAAGGGCGTTGAGAACTATTCACGAGTGCTTGCAGGCAGAGCACCTGGCAGCTCGCCTATAACTCTTATGCATCATTTTCCGAAAGATTTTCTTATGTTCATTGACGAGAGCCACGTTACATTGCCGCAGGTAAGAGGTATGTACGGCGGCGACTTTGCACGAAAGAAAAACCTTGTGGATTACGGCTTCCGTCTGCCGTCTGCTTATGATAACCGACCGATGAATTTTGACGAGTTTACCTCGATGATAAATCAGGTCATTTATGTTTCGGCTACACCGGGTGAATACGAAAAGAGCCACGCTGTGAACACAGCCGAGCAGGTCATACGTCCTACGGGTCTGCTTGATCCGATAATCGAGATTAAGCCTGTTGCTGGACAGATAGAGGATCTTTATTCCGAAATTAACGAGCGTACCAAAAAGGGTGAGTGCGTGCTTATCACTACGCTTACAAAGAAAATGGCTGAGGATCTGACGGCTTATTATGAAAAACTTGGCGTGAAGATACGCTATATGCACCACGATATTGATTCTATCGAACGTATGGAGATAATAAGAGATCTGCGTATGCACGTCTTTGATGTGCTTGTCGGAATAAATCTTCTGCGTGAGGGTCTTGACTTGCCGGAGGTATCGCTTGTTGCGATACTTGACGCAGACAAAGAGGGTTTTTTACGAAGCGAAACCTCACTTATACAGACTATAGGCAGGGCGGCAAGAAACGCCGAAGGTAAGGTCATAATGTATGCCGATACGGTTACGGACAGTATGGAAAAGGCAGTGACCGAAACCAACCGCCGCCGTGAGATTCAGATGAAATATAACGAGGAACACGGCATCACTCCAAAGACTATAGTAAAGGATGTAAGGGCGGTGCTGGAAATATCGTCCGGCAAGGATAAGGGCAAAAAGAGAAAATACACCAAGGCAGAGCGTGAGGCGCTTATCAAACAGTATACCGCAGAGATGAAGAATGCGGCAAAGCTGCTTGACTTTGAACACGCCGCATATCTGCGTGACAAGATAAAGGAGCTTCAGGAAAGTAAGTAAGCTGTTGACGGAGATGACAAAAGAAAATGGGAATAGATAAAATAATCATCAAGGGTGCAAGAGAGCATAATCTGAAGAATATTGATATAGAACTGCCCCGTGACAAGTTTATAGTTATGACGGGGCTTTCGGGATCGGGAAAGTCATCGCTTGCATTCGATACTATTTATGCGGACGGTCAGAGAAGGTATATCGAGAGCCTGTCATCATACGCAAGAATGTTCCTCGGACAGATGGAAAAGCCCGATGTTGACAGCATAGAGGGATTATCTCCCGCAATATCAATAGACCAGAAAACGACCTCGAAGAACCCTCGTTCCACTGTCGGAACGGTAACGGAGATATACGACTATCTCAGACTGCTTTATGCAAGAGTAGGTATTCCACACTGTCCTGTCTGCGGTAAAGAGATAAGACAGCAGACGGTGGATCAGATAGTTGACAAGGTAATGGAACTGCCTGAGCGGACAAAGTTTCAGATCTTATCGCCGATAGTAAGAGGCAGAAAGGGGGAATACCGCAAGGAACTTGAGGATCTTGTAAAGCAGGGCTACGCAAGAGTGCGTATTGACGGGATAATCTACGATCTTTCCGAGCAGATAAAGCTTGACAAGAACAAGAAGCATAATATAGAAGTCGTTGTGGACCGTCTTGTTATGAAAGAGGATATAAAGTCACGTTTATCCGACAGCCTTGAGGTTGCAGGAAATCTTTCGGGCGGACTTATTCTTATAGATGTAATTGACGGCGAGGAACTGAGTTTTTCGCAGAACTATGCCTGCCCCGAACACGGAGTAAGCATAGAGGAACTTGTACCGAGAATGTTCTCGTTCAACAATCCCTTCGGCGCTTGTCCTACCTGTACCGGTCTTGGAATTTTCAGAAGGATAGATGTAGACCTGATTTTACCTAACCGTGATCTTACTATCCGTGAAAATGCGATAAAGGCGAGCGGCTGGAAGTATGCGGACGGAACTATAGCGCAGATGTATTTTGACGCTGTTGCAAACGAATACGGCTTCAGCGTGGATCAGCCTGTAAAGGAACTGACAAAGGAACAGTTAGATGCGGTGCTTTACGGTACTGGCGAAAAGAAGATAAAGGTCGTGCGCAGTAAAGAGCAGGGCGGCGGTGTCTATATGACGGCGTTCGAGGGCGTAGTAAACAACCTTGAAAGACGTTATAAGGAAACAACGAGCGTATATTCAAGAGAGGATATAGCTCAGTATATGGGCGACGCAGTGTGTCCGGACTGTCACGGTCAGCGACTGAAAAATGAGGCTCTTTGCGTTACCGTATGCGGTAAGAATATCAACGAATTCTGCGATATGAGCATCAGCGAAGCACTTGAATTTGTCAAAAGCATAAAGCTGTCGGAACGTGATATGATGATAGCAAGTCAGATACTGAAAGAAATCAAGGAACGTCTGGGATTTCTGAGCAGCGTCGGACTTGAATATCTGACATTATCAAGAACGGCAGGTACTCTTTCGGGCGGTGAAAGTCAGCGTATAAGACTTGCAACCCAGATAGGCAGCAGTCTTATGGGAGTGCTGTATATCCTTGACGAGCCGAGCATTGGACTTCATCAGAGGGATAACGACAAGCTTATCGCAACGCTGAAAAGACTGCGTGACCTCGGAAATACGCTTATAGTCGTTGAGCATGATGAGGATACGATGAGGGCGGCTGATTTTATCGTTGACATAGGTCCCGGCGCAGGTGTTCACGGCGGTGAGGTTATCTGTGCAGGCACGCTTGACGATATAATGAAGTGCGAGCGTTCGATAACAGGGCAGTACCTTACGGGAAAATTAAAGATAGAAGTACCCGAAAAACGCAGAAAGCCCACTAAAAAATGGCTTAAAATAACAGGCTGCCGTGAAAATAATCTGAAGAACATTACGGTAAAAGTACCGCTCGGAATATTTACCTGCATTACAGGCGTATCGGGCAGCGGCAAGAGTTCGCTTGTAAATGAGATAATCTACAAGCACCTTGTCGCAAAGCTGAACCGTGCAAGAATAAAACCCGGTGCGTTCGATACATTCGAGGGTACGGAGTATCTTGACAAGGTAATAGCTATCGACCAGTCACCGATAGGCAGAACACCGAGGAGCAACCCTGCAACCTATACGGGTGTATTCAATGATATAAGAGAGCTGTTCGCATCGACCAATGACGCAAAGATGAGGGGCTATACAAGCGGAAGATTTTCATTCAATGTAAAGGGCGGACGTTGCGAAGCCTGCGAGGGAGACGGTATCAACAAGATAGAAATGCACTTCCTGCCCGATATATATGTACCGTGCGAGGTCTGCAAGGGCAAACGCTATAACCGTGAAACGCTCGAGGTTCACTACAGAGGCAAGAATATTTACGATGTGCTTGAAATGACGGTAGAAGAGGGTATAGCTTTCTTTGAAAATCACGAAAAGATAAAGAGAAAGCTGCAGACGCTTTACGATGTAGGACTTGGATATGTAAAGATAGGTCAGCCTGCGACAACGCTTTCGGGCGGTGAGGCACAGAGAGTAAAGCTGGCTTCGGAGCTTTCAAAGCGTGCAACAGGCAAGACGGTGTACATTCTTGACGAGCCTACAACAGGACTTCATACCGCCGATGTACACAAGCTGATAGATGTACTTCAGAAGCTGACCGACGGCGGAAATACCGTGCTTGTAATAGAGCATAACCTTGATGTTATAAAAACAGCCGACTATATCATTGATATGGGGCCTGAGGGCGGAAGCGGCGGCGGTACGGTGATTGCTACCGGCACTCCCGAAGAAGTAGCGGCAAATCCCGTAAGCTATACGGGCAGGTATCTGGCACCGATGCTCGGTATCGAGAGGACGGAGCAGACGATGCTTGAATAAATTCTATACGGACAGATAAGTAATAATTCTTATCTGTCCGTATTTTGATAATATAGGCAGGCTTAAAAGAGGTAAAAATCCGTGTACGTCCGATAGATAACAGCAGAGTTACTGAGTGCTAACCGAAAAAATTAAGAAAATCCCTTGAAAATGGCGAGAGAATAGTATATAATATATTTGTATGTTCCGGGTATTTCCCGGCAAAGAACTACCGGTGACCGTGACAAGCTACGGATGCGGTCACGAAAATTTGAAAGGAGTCTACAACTGTTATGACGTATTCACATGAAGTTGAAACTATGTGTCCCGTGAAGCAGGGCGTAGCGCACGGCGCAGCTCCCATTCCGGAAGAAGCAAAGTGGGTAAAGGCGAAGGAAATCAAGGATATTTCCGGTTTTACACACGGTATCGGCTGGTGTGCACCCCAGCAGGGTACATGTAAGCTGTCTTTAAATGTTAAGGATGGTGTAATTCAGGAGGCACTCGTTGAAACTATCGGTTGCTCAGGTATGACACATTCTGCAGCTATGGCGGCTGAAATTCTTCCCGGCAGAACAATTCTCGAGGCACTTAATACTGACCTCGTTTGTGACGCTATAAACACAGCAATGAGAGAACTCTTCCTCCAGATCGTTTACGGCAGAAGCCAGAGTGCTTTCTCAGAGGACGGTCTTGCAATCGGTGCAGGTCTTGAGGATCTCGGTAAGGGTCTTCGTTCACAGGTAGGTACAATGTACGGTACTCTCAAGAAGGGTCCTCGTTACCTCGAAATGACAGACGGTTATGTTACAGGTCTTGCACTCAATGAAGATGATGAGATCATCGGCTACAAGTTCGTTAACTTCGGCAAGATGATGGAATTCATCAAGAACGGTGACGATGCTAACACAGCATTCGAAAAGGCACAGGGTCAGTACGGCCGTGTTAACGATGCTGTAAAGATCATCGACCCCAGAAAGCAGTAAGGAGGAAATAACAATGGCTTTATTTGAATCATATGACAGACGTGAACCCCAGATTCTCGCTGTTTTAAAGAACTATGGTATAGGCTCTGTTGAAGAGTGTGCAGAAATCTGCAAGGCTAAGGGTCTTGACATCTACAAGCTCGTTGAAGGCATTCAGCCTATCTGCTTCGAAAACGCTAAGTGGGCTTACACAGTAGGCTGTGCTATCGCTATCAAGAAGGGCTGCAAGAGAGCCGCTGACGCTGCCGCTGCTATAGGCGAAGGCTTACAGGCATTCTGCATCCCCGGTTCAGTTGCCGATCAGCGTAAGGTTGGTCTTGGACACGGTAACTTAGGCAAGATGCTTCTTGAAGAAGATACAAAGTGCTTCTGCTTCCTCGCAGGTCACGAATCATTCGCAGCTGCAGAAGGTGCTATCGGTATCGCTGAAAAGGCAAACAAGGTTCGTAAGGAACCCCTGCGTGTTATCCTTAACGGTTTAGGTAAGGATGCCGCTCAGATCATCGCTCGTATCAACGGCTTCACATACGTTGAAACAGAGATGGATTACTACACAGGTGAGGTTAAGGAAGTATTCCGCAAGTCTTACTCTGACGGTCTTCGTGCTAAGGTTAACTGCTACGGCGCTAACGACGTAACAGAAGGCGTTGCAATCATGTGGAAGGAAGGCGTTGACGTTTCTATCACAGGTAACTCAACTAACCCCACACGTTTCCAGCACCCCGTTGCAGGCACATACAAGAAGGAATGTGTTGAAAAGGGCAAGAAGTACTTCTCAGTTGCATCAGGCGGCGGTACAGGTCGTACACTCCACCCCGATAACATGGCTGCAGGCCCTGCTTCATACGGTATGACAGATACAATGGGTCGTATGCACTCTGACGCTCAGTTCGCAGGTTCTTCTTCAGTTCCCGCACACGTTGAGATGATGGGTCTTATCGGTATGGGCAACAACCCCATGGTTGGTGCTACAGTTGCTTGCGCAGTTGCTGTTGAGGAAGCGCTGAAGGCTTAATCGATAACATCGGTACAAGATAATATGCTATATAAGGCGGTCGCTGTTTGGTGACCGCCTTTTTGCATAAAACCGCTCAAAAAAGCCGATAAAACGTTAAAAACTATATCAACCCACACTATACACATTAAAAATAAATCAGAAAAATCCAAAGGCGGATATGATATGCTTGTTGCGTCTTATTTACCGTTATGCTATAATTTAATCAGAATCAATTAGGAGCGTGAGAAAATGCTCAGTGCCATATATCCTGTTCCGGCAAGCGAAGTCAGGCTGCCGTTTTATCTGTCGGGAATCGGGAGAACATCGCCCGAATTTCACGTTAAGCGTGATAAGGGGCTTACCTCGCATCAGTTTCTTTATACTGCAAAAGGCTGTGGTGTTTTAGAAGTCGGCAACAGAAAATATAAGCTCGAAAAGAACTCCTTTATGTATCTTCCGCCCGAATTGCCTCACGAGTATTATCCTGAAAATGATGAGTGGAATACCTGCTGGATGATTTTCAGAGGCGACTTTCTTAAGGGCATTATGAATACAATGGGCTTCAGCGGCGAAATGGTCGCAACGGACGCCGACCTTACAGCTTTCGAAAAGATATTCGGCAGAATATACAGTCTTGCGGCGGATAATCTTCATAACGGTGAAAAATGCTCGTTGCTGATATATAACGCAGTGCTGGCGGCAAAAGAGATATTCGGCGGTAAGCAGGAAGAAAACAATACGGGAAATCTCATAGCGGATAATGCTGTCAGATATATAAACGAGCATTACGGCGATGATATTACGCTAAGCGAGCTTGCCTGCCTTTCCGGCGTTTCACCGCAGTATTTCGACCGTGTTTTCAGAGATCGCCTTAATATGCGGCCTATGGAGTATATCGCTCGTGTCAAAATCTCAAAAGCCAAGTCGATGCTTCTTGATTGTGATATGTCAGTGACACAGCTTTCGGAAAGTCTGGGATATACCAGTCCCACATACTTCGGAATCGTATTCAAAAAGTATGAGGGGATTTCGCCTTCCGAGTTCAGAAAAAACGGCGGTAGTGTAATTTAGTTTCAAAAAGTTAGAGTTATCATTAATTTAAGATTGACGGCGGACGTTTTCCGATATATATTTATATTGTAATTTTATATCGGAAGGGGTGCTTTTATGGGCATTTTAAAACGAATCGCCGCACTTGCCATCGGTGCGGCGATTATGTGTACCGCAGTTAATACTGTATTTGCGGAAAATAATAACAGAGGTGATACGGTGAATATTAAAATTGACGGCAGTAAAGCAAACACAAGCGAAAACTTACTCTACAGAGGACAGGGCATGATCAGCTGTAACGGCTCGTCAAGGCTTTTGCTTGACTATAAGGAGAAAAATCCCGAAAGCTATAACAAGATACTTGAACATCTTTACGGCAAAAACGGACTTAAATTTACTCACTTCAAGGTGGAAATGGGCGCCGATGTAAATACATCGTCCGGCACAGAGCCTGCGACCATGAGATATGAGGATGAAAAAGCCGATGTGACCCGTGGGGCCGGTTTTCAGCTTGCCGCCGATATTAAAAAGATAAATCCTGACGTAACACTTGATATGCTGTGGTGGAGCGAGCCTAAATGGGTATCGGATTCAAGTGATGTTTATGCCGCAAGATATAAGTGGTATAAGCAAACGCTTGATGCCGCTTATGAAATCTACGGTCTTGTGTTTGATTATGTAAGCGCAAACAGGAATGAACGTGCCGTTGATACGGATTGGATAATCTATCTTTCAAAAACGCTTAAAAGCGAAAAGGACTGTCCGTATGATTACTCTGAGATCAAGATAGTTGCGGCGGACGAATGCGGCACTTGGGGCATATCAAGGCTGATGATGAAGAATAAGGAGCTGTGTGATGCGGTCGATGTGATCGGTTCTCACTACACAAGCTTCGCTGATGATACTACAAAAAAGCTTGCGGAGGAATACGGCAAGGAATTATGGTTTTCCGAGGGAAGCTCACCTATGACCTACGCACAGTCGGTATATCGCTTTGACGAGGGTAAATCCGGACTTACAGGTCTTAACGGTGTGCTTGACATTGCAAACCGTATGATTACAATGGTGAGCGGCGGATATATGACGCTGTATGAATATCAGCCTGCCGTTGCAGGATATTATGACGGCGTTACATATTGCCACAAACAGCTTATAAACGCCTGCACCCCGTGGAACGGCTATTACACCCTTGACAGCGGATATTATATGAATCTGCATTTCTCACAGTTTATGGATAAGGGCTGGAGCTTTATATTTGACGCTTGTTACGGCGATGCAAAGGTCGGCGGTGACGGTCACGCACTGGTTGACGCAAAGTACAGCTATATCACCGCTTGCAGTGCGGAAGGCGATTACAGCACGATTATTACAAATACGACATCGGAGCCTATCACATATAACTTTGAGGTGTCAAATCTTGCCAAGGCAGGAAATGAGGTATATGTCCGGGAAACAAGAGGTCCTGATGAGGGTCAGGAGTACAATGCTAATTATTTCAAGAAGATTTCGACAGTTACTCCCGAAAACGGCAAGTATTCGGTTACGATAAAGCCGTATTCAATGATAACAGTTTCTACTGTAAATATCACCGATCCCGCATCTGACGCACCTGCGGAAAGTGAGAACACATTGCTGGCGCTTCCGTATTCCGATGATTTCGGTTATTCGGACGAATTCCTTTCATCAAGAGGAAACGCACCGCTTTATACGACCGATGAGGGCGGCGCTTTTGAGGTTGCCGAAAAGAACGGCGAAAAGGTGCTGATGCAGAAGATTACCAAGGATATTAAGGCTAACGAATGGGGCGGTACACCTGATCCGACAACTAATTTCGGCGATGACCGCTGGTATAATTACAGCGTAAGTGCGGATATACTTACAGACGGGGAAGACAGCTATGCAGGCGTAGGTCTGAGATATATCCTTGCAGACAGCGGTAGGAGCGGTTACAGCGTTGCGCTTTACGAAAACGGAAACTGGAATTTCTTCGGCGGAAAGAAGAAGGTTCTTGACGGAAATATAGCAGACTTTGATTCGTCAAAGTGGCATAATGTAAGAATTTCCGCACTGAACAATGATATAACAGTTTCAGTCGATGGCGTGAAAATAATTGATTATAAGGCTGAGGAGGGCGGCTACAGTGCAGGAAGAGCGGCACTCTACAGTTCATATAACAATTGCTGTTTTGATAATGTCAAGGTTGAGGCAACCGACAGCGTTCAGCCGTATGTGAACAAGTTTGATAATTTTGACAACATATTTACTTACAGCGAAAACGGCTGGGAACACAGCACTATGGACAGCTTCAAAAACTACAAGCGTACAATTTCGCACGGTGCTGAAGGAGGTTATTTAACCGTTGATTTTGAGGGAACGGGCATTATCCTTACAGGCGTACAGAAAGGCGACACGGTTGTAAGCATTGAGGTTGACGGCAAAACCGTTAATAAGGAATATGCCGTATCAAAAATCAGCAACAGACAGTCGTTCTTGCTGATAAACGGCTTGGAGCAGGGCAGTCATACTCTTAAATTGACTGTCGTAAGTGGAAGCTGTTCTGTCGATGCGGCACAGGTGCTGTACGATTATGAGGTTGTGAATAAAGCTGTAATAAGCGAAACGTCATCTGTAGCCGAAAGCACAGATTCATCCGACAGCGTTCCCGAAGCTAACGACAAATCAGCAAAAAGCAACGGCGGTAAAGGCTCATTTCCGTTTGTTCCCGTTGCCGTAGGAGCGGTTGCTGTGGCTGCCGCAATCGGCGCAGGTGTTGCGATAGCAAAAATGAAAAAGAAGAAAGATTGATAATCAGGAGGGTATATTATGTCAAGATTTGAGATAAGAGATAAGTTTTATTTGGACGGGAAACCGTTCAAGGTAATTTCGGGTTCAATACATTATTTCCGCACCGTACCGGAATATTGGCAGGACAGGCTTGAAAAACTCGTAAATATCGGATGCAATACAGTTGAAACGTATATTCCGTGGAATTTTCACGAAACTGAAAAAGGAAATTTCAATTGGAACGGAATGCATGATATCTGCCGTTTTATAGAGCTTGCCGATAAACTCGGACTTTATATGATTATCAGACCGTCGCCGTATATCTGTTCAGAGTGGGAATTCGGCGGCTTGCCTGCTTGGTTGTTAAAAGACCGTTCAATGCGTCTGAGATGCTCCTACAAGCCGTACCTTAATGCAGTGGACAGTTATTACAGCGTTCTTATGCCCAAGCTTGCACCTTATCAGATCGATAATGGCGGCAATATAATTATGATGCAGATTGAAAATGAGTATGGCTATTATGGAAATGACACATCCTATCTTGAGTTTCTGAGAGATACTATGCGTAAGTATGGCATAACTGTACCGTTTGTGACATCTGACGGCCCGTGGAGTGAATTTGTTTTCAAATCAGGTATGGTTGACGGCGCATTGCCGACCGGCAATTTCGGCTCTTCTGCTGAATGGCAGTTTGGTGAAATGCGGCGTTTTATCGGAGAAGATAAACCGCTAATGTGTATGGAATTCTGGAACGGCTGGTTTGACGTCTGGGGCGAAGAACACAATATCACAGCACCTGAAAAGGCAGCTCAAGAACTTGATATTCTGCTCAAAAATGGCAGTATGAATTTCTATATGTTCGAGGGCGGAACAAATTTCGGGTTTATGTCCGGAAAGAACAATGAGAAAAAAACAGGCATAGTGACATCATATGATTATGATGCACCCTTGACAGAAGATGGTCGAATAACCGAAAAATACGAAAAGTGCAAAGAGGTGATTTCTCGTTATACCGATATAAATGAAGTCCCGCTTACAACACAAATAAGACGTTTGGAATACGGAAAAATCCGATGCACCGCCAAAACCGATCTTTTCAGCACACTTGACAGTATCTCAGACCCGGTAAAGTCGGTGTACCCGTTGAGCTTTGAGGAACTGGACTGCTATTACGGTTATGTTCTTTACAGATTACACATCGGGGAAAACGAAACAGTCAGCACTGTGAGATGCGAAAATACCGCAGACAGAGTACAAGGCTTCAGAAACGGCAAGTATGCGTTTACGGCTTTTGCCGAAACGATAGACGAACAGTTTGAGCTTGCTGAAAAATCCGCAGGCGGAACAACAGATCTACTTGTTGAGAACATCGGCAGAGTTAACTTTGGTACAGGGCTTGAGTGCCAGCACAAGGGCGTTCTCGGAGGAATAAGAATTAACGATCATAGGCAGTATGGATTTGAAATGTTCACACTTTCACTTGATGAAAATCAGCTTGGCAGAATAGACTATAACCGTGGTTACAATGACGGTGTACCGGCATTTTATAAATTTGAATTTGAAATAAGTGAAATCGCTGATACATTTCTGGATACCGATGGTTTCGGAAAGGGTGTTGCGTTTATTAATGGATTCAATCTCGGCAGATTCTGGAATATAGGCCCTCAGAAAAAGCTGTATATTCCGGCTCCGCTTCTGAAAAAAGGTAAAAATGAAATAGTTATTTTTGAAACCGAAGGAAACAGCGCAGACAGCATCACTTTGTCCGATAATAACTGAATTTATGTAAGCCTCTGCTTTTTTGCAGAGGCTGTTTTATCAGCTATTGACACATATGTTATAATAACCTCAGACAAAAAATCCGCCGAAAGCGGATTTTGCCGTGCTATACACGGCTTGCGGCGCACCGCAGGTCTGAGAACATTTTAACATAAAAACTTTTGCCAAAAGGCAAAAGGCGGCGTACCGCCGTGTCGGTTGACACCGACAATTTTTATGTTATAATAATATTGTATATACCAATCTCTGAAAGGAAAAATTTTCATATGCAAGAATATGTAATGGGAAACGGTGCGATAGCACTGGGTGCGCTTGCGGCAGGTGTAAATCTTGTTGCAGGTTATCCGGGTACACCGTCCTCCGAAATACTTGAAACCATTTCGAAATACCGGCACGACGGCGTATATATCGAATGGTCTGTAAACGAAAAAGCCGCTATGGAAGTAGCGGCAGCTGCGGCATACAGCGGCGCAAGAGCAATGGTGACTATGAAACAGGTTGGACTCAACGTTGCCGCCGATCCGCTTATGTCACTCGCCTATGTAGGCGTAAAGGGCGGTATGGTGATAGTGTCGGCTGACGACCCCGGCCCTATATCTTCACAGACGGAGCAGGATACCAGAAGATTCGCTGATTTCTGCCGTATACCCGTGTTTGATCCGTCATCTCCCGAAGAAGCGTATAAGATGATAGGAGAAGCGTTTGAGTATTCGGAAAAATACAACACTCCCGTTTTATTCAGACCTACGACCCGTGTCTGTCACGCCTACGCTTCGATTGATAACTGCGATAGCCCTTCACCTAAAAAATACGAGGGCTTTGTAAAGGATTCAAAGAAGTGGGTAATTTTCCCACGTCTTTCTTTTGCAAATCACATTATGATAGAAAAGCGTAACGTTGAGATCGGTAAGGATTTTTCAACCTACAGCGCAAACAAAGCCGAAGGCGTTAACTCGGAAAAAGCGGTTGTTACATCGGGTATCAGCTACGCATACACAAAGGAATGCCTTAAGGATTATCCGGATGTAAAGCTGATAAAGATTGCTACGGCATATCCTTTCCCCGAAGATTTTGTGCTTTCATCTCTAGAGGGTGCGAAAGAAGTTCTCTGCATAGAGGAGCTTAGCCCGTTTATCGAGGAGCAGATTCTGAAGCTGGCAGGAAAGCACGGTTTACAGCTCAGAGTGTCGGGAAAACTCGACGGAAAGGTTCAGGCTGGCGGTGAAAACAGCACAGATAAGATTGCCGCTATACTCGGTGACTTTTTAGGAAAAGATTTCACGGCGGAGGGCTACGATCTGTCGGACGCTCCTGTGCTTCCCGTTCGTCCTCCTGTGCTTTGTGCAGGTTGTCCCCACCGTGCGTCATTCTATGCGGTAAAGCAGGCTATGAAAGGCAGAAAGGCATATTTCTGCGGCGATATAGGCTGTTATACTCTCGGAAACGCAATGCCTCTTGATATGGTTGATACCTGTCTTTGTATGGGTGCGGGCATCACTATGGCACAGGGCTTTAACCATACGGACAGTGATGGTGTATGCTTCGGCTTTGTCGGTGATTCCACGTTCTTTGCATCGGGCATCACGGGCGTTGTAAATGCGGTACATAATAACGCAGATATGATTCTCTGCGTTCTTGATAATTCCACAACGGCAATGACAGGTCATCAGTCGCACCCCGGTCTTGACAACAACCTTATGGGACAGATAGTTGACAAGATAAATATCGCAAAGGTGCTTGAGGGTATCGGTGTTAAAAAGATAATCACAGTAGACCCGCTTGACCTTGACGCATCTGTAAAGGCTGTCTGTGAATGTGCGGATATGCCCGGTGTGAAGGCTGTAATATTCAAATCACCTTGTATAGCAATATCTAAGCCTACGGCAAAATGCAGAATTTCCGACAAGTGCATACAGTGCAAGAAATGCATCCGTGAGATTGGCTGTCCTGCTCTTATTGTCGCAGACGGTAAGGTGACAATCGACAACAATCTCTGCACAGGATGCAAACTTTGCGCTCAGATTTGCCCTGTAAACGCTATAGGAGGTGGAGCCGATGAATAAAAACATACTTATCTGCGGTGTCGGCGGACAGGGAACCGTGCTTGCGTCAAAGATTATAGCGGCATCAGCTATGATTGAAGGCAGTGCAGTGCATTCTGCAGAAACCATAGGAATGGCACAGCGTGGCGGTTCGGTAACGAGCCATGTAAGAATAGGCGAGGCATATTCTCCTCTGATTCCTTACGGCACAGCCGATATGATACTTGCCTTTGAGCCTGCTGAGGCTGTTCGTAATCTGATATATCTCAAAAAGTGCGGTATTGTTATTGTAAACAGCGTTCCGGTAAAGCCCGTTACAGAATCGCTTGCCGATACAGGCTATGACGGAACCGCAATGCTCGAATATCTTAAAAGCAAATGCGGCTGCGTTGTTATAGACGCAAAGAAGATATGCGAACCGTTCGGCTCGTCACGATATTTCAATATTGCGATACTCGGAGTAGCTGTCGGCACAGGCAGGCTCGGCATATCAAAGGAAACCATACTGAAAGAAATAGAAAAACGTGTACCTTCAAAATTTGTCGAAACGAATAAAGCGGCATTTTTTGCAGGATACAGGGAGGGTGAAAAATATGAAACTGAATGAGAAACAGCTGGCGATGGTTGACGCTCAGATAAAAAGACTTATCAAAACGGACAGCTATTACGGAAAGATGTACAGAGATGCCGGAATTGACGGTGTTTCAAGCCAGGAGGACTTTGAAAAGCTCCCCTTTTCGAGCAAGGCAGATCTGAGATATGCTTATCCGCTCGGAATACAGGCTGTACCCGATGAAGAAGTGGTGCGTATCCATTCTTCCTCAGGCACAACGGGTAAGCCTGTAATTATCCCTTATACAGCCAAGGACGTTGATGACTGGTCACTGATGATAGCACGTTGCTATGAAATGGCAGGGATCACCGACAAGGACCGCATACAGATTACGGCAGGATACGGCCTGTGGACAGCAGGAATCGGCTTTCAGGCAGGCTGTGAAAAGCTGGGTGCAATGGCTATCCCAATGGGACCTGGCAATACAGATAAACAGCTTCAGATGATGGTAGACCTTAAATCGACGGTTCTTACGGCAACATCTTCTTACGCTTTACTTCTTTCCGAGGAAATAAACAAACGCAATATGCGTGATAAGATTTATCTTAAGAAGGGTATTTTCGGCTCTGAGCGTTGGAGCGATAAGATGCGTAACTACATAAAAACTGAGCTTGGCGTTGAAATATACGATATTTACGGTCTTACCGAAATATACGGACCCGGTATAGGCATAAGCTGTGCAGAAGATGACGGTATGCACTACTGGGACGATTATGTTTATATTGAAATAATCGACCCGAAAACAGAAAAGCCCGTTCCCGACGGGGTAGAGGGCGAGGTAGTAATTACTACTCTTGTAAAGGAAGGCGCACCGCTCCTGCGTTTCAGAACGCACGATATATCACGCATTATTCCCGAGCCTTGCAAGTGCGGAAGTCATTATCCCAGACTTGACACGGTAAAGGGACGCAGTGACGATATGTTCAAGGTACACGGCGTAAATATGTTCCCGAGCCAAGTCGAAGAAATACTCGGAATGGTGGACGGCGTTTCAAGTGAGTACAATATCAATATCGCACATGATGAAAGCATAAACCGTGACGTTATACTTGTAACTGTCGAGGCAGAGGGCAGAGTCAGCTTCGACAAGACAGGCGATATTATAAGAGAGCTGTTCAAGTCAAAGCTCAGCGTTACACCGAAGATAACCGTTGTTCCTGTCGGAACGCTTCCGAGAACAGAGAAGAAAGCAAAGAGAGTCATCGACCACAGAGAATAATAGGATATATACAGCAAAACCTCCCGCTTTCCGACGGGAGGTTTTTTGTTACATCTTTATTATTCCGAAAGCGTTTGCAACCGAGCTTATAAGAATTATCGCCGCAAATACTGGACACAGATATTTTATCATAAAATTGAATATCTTCTTTCGCTTGAAGGTGCCGTTTTCCGCAGTCATTTCTTCTTCGATCTTCTTCACGCCCACAAATCTTGAAACAAGCAGACAGGTTGCGATAGCCGCTATAGGCATCATTACCGAGTTTGTAAGAAAGTCAAAGAAATCAAGCATCTGCATTCCGAGTATCTGTGCAAAGCCGAGCGGTCCGTAGCCAAGACAGGACAGTGTTCCGAGTGCTATCATAATAACGGTGACTATTACGGTTGATTTCTTTCTGCCCCAGCCGAGCTGATCCTGAAAGGTCGAAACCGCACTTTCTGTAAGTGCGATTGAGCTTGTCAGCGCAGCACATAAAACGAGGAAGAAGAAAAGTATTCCGACAAACGTTCCTGCCGAAAGTCCTGAAAAGACCTTAGGAAGTGTAATGAACATCAGCGATGGTCCTGCCTGCAGTGTATCGGGATCGCCGCCCGAGAACGCAAATACGGCAGGTATTATCATAAGCCCTGCCATGATTGCAATGCCCGTGTCGAATATTTCAACGTTGGTGGTAGACTTTTCTATTGAAACGTCCTTTTTCATATATGAGCCGAACGTTATCAGTATGCCCATTGCTATCGACAGCGAGTAGAACATCTGACCCATAGCGGAAACTACCGTCATCCACGAGAAGTTAGAGAAGTTCGGTATCAGGAAATATTTCACGCCCTCAAGTGCGCCCGGCATAGTAACGGAATATGCGGTTATCATTATCGAAAGGATAACAAGCACAGGCATCATGAACTTGGATACACGCTCGATGCCGTTTCGTACCCCTCCGAAAATTACTGCAACCGTAAGCGCCGTGAAGATAAGGAAACATATCTCGGCACTGCCGCCGCTTGAAATAAAGCCTGTAAAATATCCGTCGGAGGCGAGCTGTCCGCTGTTTCCGATTATATATTCATAAAGATATTTAATGACCCAGCCGCCGATAACAGAGTAGTATGGCACTATCAGAATCGGTATTACTGCGTTTATCCAGCCGCCGAGCGTCAGCCATTTTGACTTTCCGAATGAGCGGTATGCACCGACAGGGCTTTTCTGCGTCATTCTGCCTATTGCGGTTTCGGCGGTTATCATCGTATAGCCGAATGTCAGCGCAAGGATGATATATATCAGCAGAAAAATTCCTCCGCCGTATTTTGCCGCAAGATACGGAAACCTCCAGATATTGCCCAGTCCTACCGACGCACCTGCTGCGGCAAGAACAAATCCGAGCTTTCCCGAAAAGGAACTGCGTTTATGCTTTTGTTTTTCCATTTTTACTCCTTGATAATGTAGATAATGTATATTTCCTCTTTTAATTGCAGATATACTTTCGCCGTAAGGACGGCTGGATCTGAAATATGAGGTCAAACGAAAGTGCCGGAGATATGATTTTCAAAAGTGAGTTTAGCATGGTATGTAATGTGACACGGTAAAAGCAAGAAGTACAGATGAATTTGAAACAGTCCGAATATTTTTCATTATAAAATGAAAGGTATCCCCACAGCACGATATTAAATCATATTATACTACTTTTTTTATCTGTTGTACAGCGTTTTTACGGCAAAGATGGTAATTAAAGCAAATTCTATGAATTTTTCCTGTCACTGTAAATAATCAAAATGCCCCCGCCAATAAAGCAGGAGCGTTTTGTTTTATTTCAGCAATTTACTTGTTGTTCTTGCGAACCGTTATAGCCATAGCCGCAAGACCGCCTACTGCCGCCGCACCGAGTGCCGCAAGCTCGAAAGCGGGAACACCTGTGTTTACGTTGCCTGTACTGCTTGTGCTGTCACCGGGTGTTACCTGTGAAACCGTGTCGGGTATAGCTGTGCTGTCGTTTGTGCTTTCGTCAACAGAGGTCGAGCCGCCGGGAGTGATGATTTCCTCCGCACCGCTTACAACTCCGTCAACAATCTCCTCTGCGCCGTTTAACACACCGTCAATGATGTTATCGCCGTCTGCCGCAGACGCAGATAAACCGCATAAGCTCATAGCGGCTATGGAAGCTAATATAGCTGCTGTCTTTTTCATACCGTTTTTCCTTTCGTTTATTCTGTTCATTAGGATTTCAGTATCCGTTTTGCTGTTCGGCATATTTATAATCAATATGCTGTGCGTTATTATTATGAGCGTATGAAAAAACGATATTCTGTAAAAACGCAGAAATGCGATGGTATAAATTACAAAAACGGCAGTATTGCAACCGCCGTTTTTGATGATGTATAAATTTTTAAATTATTCGAACATACTTCCGAACTGCTTTACAAACGCATCTGCTACAACAGTTCCGCCTTCTCCGTTCGGATGACCGCCGTAAACCGCTTTTTCGGGTTCAGCTTCGGTTGACAGCAGAGCAGAGAAGTCAAAGAATTTCGCTCCGTATTTTTCGGCAATAGCCGGTATTTTTTCGTTGAGTGCAGTCCTTATGCCCTCGTTTGTTTCCTTGAAGTCCTGAGGAGGTGCGTTGAACAGGATTACATCACAGCCCTTTTCGGTGAGATATGAAACTATCGTGTCAAGGTAGCCCTCGATCTCTTCCGCAGTGCTTTTCTTTCCCCCATATTTTCCGGATACTATATCATTTGTTCCGAAAGCAACAATTACCGTGTCATATTCCGATACTCTTGAAAGCCAGCTTTCGTTTGCCGCAGCGTCACTTGCTCTTGACCAGCCAAGACCGCAGTTGAACAGAGAAACATCCTTGCCAAGACTGTTTGATATTTTAGCTGCCCAGAATTCATATTTCATAAACTCTGTCTGACAGCCCTGCGTTATACTGTCACCGATAGCGGCTAAAGTGTGCTTTACGTTTCTCTTTGCGCCTATAAGCTGAGGGAGCGGAATTTCATCGCAGTAATTGAACTGCGTGCCGTCCGATGAGCTTGTAGTCGAGGTAAGAGTTGCCATTTTTGTGCAGGGTATTCCCTTGCCTGAAACCGTCCATTCCCACACAAGATAGTGTCCTTCTGGAATATTGATGGTTACCGTGTCGCTGGTGTAGCTTTCATCGGGCTTAACATCCTTTTTGCTTTCGCCTCCGAATGTAACGGGAGTGCGGTTGGTTATTTCATCTTCAACGCCTGTTCCGCCGTCTGCAACTGTAGCGTTTGATATGGTGTAGTTGCCTCCGCTTTTACCGACATAAGCGATTTTTCCTTTTGCATAAGTAGAGTCTACCGTGTTCGTAAAGAAGAATTTATATTCAAACTCGCCGTATTCTTCGACAGGAAGATATGCTCTGTATGTGATGTTTTCCGCTTCTTCAATGTAGAAATTGTTGCCGGTCGATATTACCGTGTTGGAAACGTAGGTCGTATAATCTGTTACCGGCTTGGCATTCTGCGATGAATCGGCTTCGCTTTCGGAGGAACTGCCACTGTTTTCCTGCGACTGTGACACGCTTTGCGAATCGGCAGCGGATGAGCTTTCGCCCGTCTGAGATGTGCAGGCGGTGGCGGTAAACACCGAAACCGTAAGCACAAAAGCCAAAAAACTTCTGATTTTCTTCATAGAGTACCCTTTCACACAATAAATATTAATGATATTTATAATTAAAGCGGCGACTGCTTTTAACATTCGCCGCTTTGATGATAAATTTTAGCCTGTTCCCAAAGCCTTTTTAGTGCTGTTCCAGCTGTTATCGTCAATGATATAGTCATCGCCGCTCTTGTCACCGTAAGGAATATAGAAATCGGTCACGCTCGACTTGTTCTGCGACAGCGTATAGACGATTGCCTTGACCTTTGCGTCATAATCGCTCTGCTCGATATTCGTGTTGGTGAAATTGATAATAAAGTTAATATATTCGTCCAGCGTTTTACTGCTTGTGCCGATGAAATTCTGATCGATAAACGATGAAATGACCGTTGCGTTCAGCTTGCAGGGATAAAGCTCGTCCTTGACTCCGTAATCGGGCAGTGTGAGGTAAGCGTACATCTGCTCGGCAGTGAAAATCTGCGTACCCTTCTTTATAATAGTCACGGTGTTATCCTTTTTATTCTCGTACTTTATCTCGCTCGGTACGGTCAGCGTTGTGTTTCCTACCATATCGAACAGCTCTGTAAGCGTGGATTTTGTAAAGCGGATATATTTGTTTATGCTAAGACCGGTCTTTGATGAGAGCTGTTTTGCAACCTCCGCTTCTCCGGACTGCTCACATATCTGCTTTATGGTATTTCCGCCGTCAATTACGGCATTCGGAAGATACGGCATAAGAACAAACGTGTTGTTCTTGGCTATGTATGTGATTGTCATGTATTTATCGGGCGTCTTGTCATTATCGGCGGAAAGCGTCACGAGAACAGAAAAATCGTAGGTTGAATCCGGAGTGAAAATAGCCGTCTGATTCTGCGAAACGTTTACTGTTGCATCCTTATCCTGCGAGTCATAGAATGATTTGAGCAATATGGATGAAACCAATATCAGAAGTAGACCCGTTACCACAAATGTGATAACGTAGATATACCAGTTGCTTCTTCTTCTTTTATTCAAATTTATCAACCTCCGAAGGCTTGAAATTTACTCAGAAAAATAGTATAATACTATAATAGCATAAAAAGAGAAAAAAAACAAGGCTTATTTTACAACGGATTTTGTTGTCGCAGGTATGATATTCTTGCTGTTTTTCCCGATATTACGATAATAATTATATAAAGAGGTTTTGTAATGAACAGATTTCTGAAACGTGCGTGGGCGGAGATTGACCTTGACGCACTTGAGCATAATTATAACGAGATAAAAAAACTCGCAAAGGGCAAGGATATACTTGCTGTTGTTAAAGCCAACGCTTACGGTCACGATGATAAGGCGGTCTGCCTTAAATTGCAGGAGCTTGGCGTGAAGTATTACGGCGTTTCTAATCTTTGGGAGGGTGAAAAGCTCCGCTGTCACGGAATCACCGGTACTATCCTCACATTCGGATATACCGATGAGGATTATTTCGATGAACTTCTCGAATACGGGATAACCCAGACGGCAGGAAGCGTTCAGTATGCAAAGCAGCTCAGCGATTATGCTGTAAGCAAGGGAGTAAAGCTCCCTGTGCATATCAAAGTGAATACCGGTATGACCCGTGTAGGAATTGACTCACAGCAGGAAATGCTTGATATTCTTGCTATGCCCGGACTTGACTGCAAGGCCGCATATACTCACTTTGCGGCGGCTGACAGCCTTGACCCGTCAGATGTGGAGTATACTGACAGACAGCAGGAAAAGCTGATGAAGATAGCAAAAGACAAGGGACTTCTTATCCATTCGCAGAACAGCGGCGGAATAATCTATCACGGCGATTTCGGCGGAGATATAGTCCGTGCCGGTGTTATACTGTACGGTCATTACCCTAACTATCCGCTTGAAGTGCCGTTTGATATGAAAAGTGTGATGACGGTAAAATCGGTCGTTTCTCAGCTTAAAACAATTCCCGCAGGTACGCAGATAAGCTACGGCAGAACATATACCGCCGAAAAGGAAATGACGGTCGCCGTTATACCGATAGGATACGCTGACGGATATTTCCGTGATTTCAGCTCCAAGGGAAAAATGCTGATAAACGGCATGCTGTGCAACGTAGTCGGCAGGGTCTGCATGGACCAGACTATAGTTGATGTAAGCAATGTGCCGGATATTAAAACAGGCGATATAGTTTATGTTTATTCCGATAAATGCAGGGAAACAAGCGTAGATTACAATGCGTCGCTTATTGATACCATAGGATATGAGCTTACCTGTGCGGTTGCTCTGCGTATTCCGAGAGTTATCATCGAAAACAGCAGAATAAAGGAAGTAGTCCGTTACGGGCTTATATGATTCGGAAATATAAAGATCCCGCGGAACTGTAAAATTCCACGGGATTTTTTGCGTTTTCGTTATTGATTGTTATTCGGATTTGTCGCACCGCAGTTTGAACAGAATTTCTGTCCTGCGGCATTTTTGTTTCCGCATACGCAGTACCACTCGCTGTTTTGAGAAACATTGCCTGTCGGCTGAGCTGTCGTTCCTGTATTGCTCTGTGCATAAGTCTGATAATTCTGCTGAGGATTGCCGTAGTTATAGTAGCCGTTCCGGAAAGAAGTATTGCAGTTATTGTAACCGGGCATATTATATGTCTGACTGCGTGCCGCCGTATTTGCAGCTGCGGCTGCCGTAAGCGTTTTGTCGGCCATTGTTTTGAAGCCGATAACGGTAGCAAATATGCCGAAAGCTGTTATAAGAACGCATACTATTATTGAAACTATAAATACCGCATTAACAACGGAAAGAGCAAAATCCATTGCTTCATTTGCCGTTGCAAAACCCTCATAATCAAGTTCGCCGCTCGCAATAGCGTCATATAGCATCTGTCTGAAAGCGTCACCTCCGAAAATACCGATCATAACGCCGAGAGAAACAACGCTTATAAGTTCAAAGAATGAGATTACCGCAGTAATTATTGTTGTTACCGTTATGCCTGTGCGGCTGTTTGTTATCGGCTCCTGCTTATATCTGGAGCACAGAACAAGCACAATTATCGAAAGTGCTATAAGTACCAATTTGCATATCTCCTTTGATGAATTTATCTTATATGTCCGCAGTAAATGCAGAATTTGTTGTCCGATTCGTTGAACTTTCCGCAGCTTTTGCACTGCCAAGCGGTGTTTTCGGTTGTGAAGCTCTGCTGAACATTTGCGGCAGATTGTGCGTGGTATATCTGCTGTGCCCTTGCGGCATTTACTCTCTGCTGTTCGCTGTAAGCCGCAGAGGTTAGCTCATTGCTGCTCATACATTTGTATCCCTTGATACAGGCGATGACGCTCAGAGTAATAACGCCGCCGTAGTATATCACGGTGACTGCAAATATCATCGAAGAGAACACTGAAAGACCCGGAAAGAAGCTACTGCTTTCCGTACCGTAATATGAGGGGATCACGCCGAACAGTACAGCAAGTGCCTTTATACCGGTCAGTACTGTAAGGATAACAGTTATAGCTTTTATGCCTGTTCGCTTTGACAGGGTCGGATAATCTTTGTACGAACCGCACAGGACGAGCAATGCTATCGCAAGACCTATATGAAGCATACAGGTCCCTCCTTACTGACCGTTAGCGTTGCCGGAAGTACTGTTTTTAGGTGCACCGCACTGCGAACAGAAATCTCCGCCTATATCCTTGTTTATCGTACCGCAAACGTTACATCTCCATGTGTTGCACTGAGGCTGCTGCATCTGCTGGGGCGGAACTGCAAAGCCTGCTCTGTACTGCTGCTGTAATGCGGCCGCTTTATCAAAGGCTTTCTTTTTAAGTTCCTTGTCAGAAAGCGTTGTATATCCTACAATACACATTATAATTCCTGCAATGACCGTTGCGATTATAACGATATAGTATGACACATATATTGCATATTCGCTTGTTCCCGGTACGAAGGATGTGAAATTGTAGCTCGTGAAATAGTCGTAAGGGTTGCAAAGAAGCCTGAAAAAGTCAATCTTGAACAGCAGAAGAAGTGAATCGAATACAGTAAGCAATACGGTTATTGCGGTAAGCGATTTTCTTTTGCCGAGCGTGGGACTTTTTCTGTATTTGGCAGTTATAATAAGTACCGTTATTATAAAAACCACAACTGCCAGATAAAAAATAAATCCGTCAAACAGGCTGGACAACAATTTGTCTGTGGTCGAATCGAAATTTTCTGTGTCATTCAGAAATCGGCTTGCAGATGTAAGTAAATTGATCATTTTGAATCCTCCTTAATAATTAAAGCAAATTTATGTAAAAACTTTTACTAATGTGATTTTATCACATAATTGCCTCTTTGTCAATCAAAGTAAAAAATATTGACAATCCGCCCTTGCGGATATATAATATAAGTTAGTGCAACGGTTATATTTTTTCAGAAAACCGTTTTGGATGCAGCGTTTCTATGCTGTGGAAAGGAACATTATTATGGCAGTATTGGTAACAGGCGGAGCAGGCTATATCGGCTCTCACACCTGCGTGGAGCTTCTTAACGCAGGTGAGGATATTATTGTAATAGACAACTTCTATAACTCAAAGCCGAAGGCTATTGAGGCTATCAAGGAAATCACAGGCAGAGATTTCAGATTCTATGAGAACGACTGCTGTGACAGAGAAGCTCTTGACAGGATTTTCAGAGAGAACTTCATCACAGAAGTAATACATTTTGCCGGCTACAAGGCAGTAGGCGAAAGCTGTGTAAAGCCTATAATGTATTATGAAAACAACATCAACTCAACTCTTGCACTTATCGAAACAATGCAGAAATACGGCTGTAAGAAGCTTGTATTCAGCTCGAGTGCAACGGTTTACGGCATACCCGATAAAGTGCCGGTAACAGAGGATTTCCCTTTGAGCGCTATCAATCCCTACGGTTCTACAAAGCTGATGATTGAGAATATGTGCAGAGAACTGTACGCATCCGATGATCAGTGGAGCATTATCCTTTTACGTTACTTTAACCCTATCGGTGCGCACGAGAGCGGTAAGCTTGGTGAAGACCCCAACGGCATACCGAATAACCTTATGCCCCTTATCCTCCGCACAGCCTCAGGAAAAATGGCAACGCTCAGCGTATTCGGTAACGACTATCCCACTCCCGACGGCACTTGCGTAAGAGATTACATTCACGTTGTTGACCTTGCACTCGGTCATGTTGCCGCAATAAAGGCGGCAAGAGCGCATACAGGCTGTCCCGCATACAACCTCGGTACAGGTAAGGGATACTCTGTGCTTGATATTATCAACGCTTTTGAAAAGGTAAACAAGGTCAAGGTACCTTATGTTATAACAGGCAGACGTCCCGGTGACGCAGCCGCATGCTACTCAAATCCCTCACTTGCAAAGAAAAAGCTCGGCTGGACAGCAAAGAGAGGTCTTGAGCAGATGTGCCGTGACAGCTGGAACTATATAAAGGCAAATTCCTGATAAAAACAGAATATATAAAAGCCGCTTGGCGCATAGGCTGTGCCGTGCGGCTTTTTTGTAAAACGGAGAATGATATGAGATTTACATTCTGTCCCGATTGTGCAAGCAGACTGGTGGGACGTAAGACCGGAGATGACGGCCTTGTGCCGTATTGCGAACAGTGCAAACGTTTGTGGTTTGATATGTTCTATAATTGCGTGATAGTCCTTGCAAGACGAGGAGATAAATACGCCCTTATCCGTCAGCACAGCGGTGACGGCAGTATAAGCGAGGACAGATTCGTCTGCGTGTCCGGCTACATAATGACAAACGAAACAGCCGAACAGGCGGCGGTGCGTGAGGTCACAGAAGAACTCGGGCTAAAGCCGGTCAAGGTACGACTTGTTGCGACATACACCTATCAGAAAAAGCAGATGCTGATGACGGGGTTTCTGGCTGAGCTTCCCGAGGGCGATTTCTCGCTTTCGGATGAGCTGATTGCGGCGCAGTGGTTTGATGAAGCCGAAGTCGGCGCAAGGCTTGCCAGCAGCTCTGTCGCAAAGCTGTTATTCAATGATATAAAAGGAGCAAAGCTATGAAAAAAGATCTACCGCCTATAGAGCCGTATGAACGTACCGCTCATTATTACGAAACCGACAGAATGGGCATAATACACCATTCGAATTATATAAGGTGGTTCGAAGAAACAAGAATACATTATCTTGACAAAGCAGGCTACCCCTATTCCGAAATGGAAAAGGACGGAGTTATGATACCTGTGCTTTCTGCCGAATGCACTTATAAAAATGCCGTGCGTTTTGACGAAACGGTGCTTATAGACCTTAAGATCACAGAGTTCAACGGCTTTAAAATGACAATTGATTATGTGGTAAAAGGCAAGGAAAACGGCGATGTCAAGGCAACAGGCAGAACCCGTCATTTCTTTGTGGACAGCGATTTCAAGCCGGTAAGAGTAAAGGACAAGTATCCGAGAGTGTACGAAGTGTTCAACAGTCGCAAGGAGGAAGAATGAAAAGGATAAACATAAACGAGAATAAAATCAACATTGTATTTGATATTGAGGATAACGGACAGATAAAGCTGATGCACTTTTCGGCGCTCCCGTTCAACGAAAACGATATATGGGACGAAATGTTCGAAAAGGATCATCTCGGCTGTTTTGACATAGCGCAGGTCGAAATAGCGGGACTTGACCGTCCGTGTGAACGTCACGGCACGAAGTACATAGTAACGGCACCGGGCTACAGACTCAAGTACAAGGATTTTTCCGATACCCGTGACAATATCGGTAGGCTTATAAAAATAACGCAGTATGATGAGCCGACAGGCATAGAGGTTATCAGCACGTTCCGTTTCTATGATGGCATAAGTATAGTGCGCACCTATACGGAAGTCAGGAATACGTCTGCGACCGAAACATACACGCTGACCTATGTTTCATCGTTCAACTATCTCGGTTTTGAAAAAGAGGGCATTCTTCCTCGTGACGATAAGTTTATTATAAAGATACCGCATAATTCGTGGCAGAAGGAAATGCTGTGGCAGGACTACACCTTTGAACAGCTCGGTATGCCGCAGTCGCAGAAAGACGGCTGGGAACACTGCGGCAAGGCGATAAATGTAACGAATGTAGGTAACTGGTCAACAAACGAATATCTCCCTATGGGATATATTCAAAATACCGAAACAGGAAACGGGCTTTTCTGGCAGATAGAGCATAACGGCTCGTGGCACTGGGAGATAAGCGACCAGAGAGGACATTTTTACCTTGCGCTCAGCGGACCTAACGAACAGCAATCTCACTGGTTCAAGAACCTTGCTCCCTGGGAGAGCTTTACGTCCGTTCCTGTCGCAGTCGGCGTATGTCGTGACTTTGACGAGGGTATGGGCGAGCTTACAAGATACCGCCGTGCGATACGCAGAAAGAATGCCGATAACGAAAAGCTGGCGGTTATTTTCAATGACTATATGAACTGTCTTTGGGGCGACCCTACAGAAGAAAAGGAAATGCCGCTTATAAAAGCCGCCGCAGAGGCAGGATGCGAGTATTACTGCATTGATTGCGGCTGGTATGCGGACGGTTTCTGGTGGGACAGCGTGGGCGAGTGGCAGGAAAACCGTCGCCGTTTCCCGAACGGTCTTAAGAAGGTGACCGATGAGATAAGAAAATACGGTATGATACCGGGCGTATGGCTTGAGATAGAAGTTATGGGCATAAACTGCGAAATGGCAAAGAAAGTGCCTGACGAATGGTTCTTTATGCGGCACGGCAAGCGTGTATACGATCGTTCACGCTATCAGCTTGACTTTTCAAATCCCGAAGTCAGCGCTTATGCCGACAGCGTAATTGACCGCCTTGTAAAAGATTACGGCGTAGGCTACATAAAAATGGACTACAACATAGAACCGGGAATAGGCACAGAGGTAGGCTGTGACAGTGCAGGTGAAGGACTGATGCGTCACGAAAAGGCATATCTTGCGTGGCTTGACGGCGTGTTTGCACGTTACCCCGAGCTTATCATAGAAAACTGCTCAAGCGGCGGTATGAGAATAGACTATGCGATGCTCAGCCGTTATTCGATACAGTCGACGAGCGATCAGGACGATTACAGAAGATACGCTACAATAGCGGCAAACGCACCGACAGGTCTTTGCCCCGAACAGAGCGCTATATGGTCATATCCGCTGACAGACGGCGACAGGGAAGAGGTCGTGTTCAACATGGTAAACGCTATGACACAGCGTATCCATCAGAGCGGACATCTTGCAAATCTCAGCCCCGAGCGAATGGCACTTGTAAAAGAAGCGCTTGAATGTTATAAAAGTATCCGTGATGATATCAAGAGATCTGTACCGTTCTGGCCCTTGGGATTATCTCATATCGGTGACGAATGGGTAACACTGGGTCTTAAAGCAGGAAATAAAGCCTATCTTGCGGTATGGCGCAGACAAGGAAGCAACGAGTGCTGTAATATACCGATAAGATATGCAACTGAGAATGCAAAGGTAAGCTGCATATACCCGTCCTTTGATGAGGGTGGGCATAAATTCAATCCGCTTTCAAGGTCGCTTTCTGTAAAACTGCCCGAATGCTTCACGGCAAGGCTTTTTGAAATTGAATTGTAATAAAAAGGATAAGTGTTGACTTTTATACTTTAGAGTGATAAAATAGTAGTATTATTATAGAGGTATTTTACCTATTTGCTTTTGAGAAAGGGAAACGCAATGAACACAAAACTTGTTTCAAAGGATAAGGACGAGCTTTTCAAAGCGATAATGGAGCTTAGAAGTATTGAAGAATGCTATGACTTTTTTGAGGATTTATGCACTATAAGAGAGCTTGAATCAATGGCTCAGCGTCTGCACGTTGCAAAGCTGCTTGTAGAGGGCAGAGTATACAGCAATATAGTCGAAGAAACAGGAGCCAGCACCGCCACGATAAGCCGTGTAAACAGGTCTTTACAGGGCGGAAATGACGGCTACTCCATCGTTTTCGACAGAATGAAGGATAACGATTGACCGAAAGGGTGATAATATGTCGGCATACGGTTGTTTTGCGGACGTTTACGATACGCTGACTTCCAATATCGACTATAAGGAGCTTGCCGGGTATTATGACAGGATAATTACTTCTCACGGCGGCAAAAGGGGCATACTTCTTGACCTCGCCTGCGGTACGGGCAGTATGTCGATGCAGTTTTCCGCTCTCGGATATGATGTTATCGGAGTGGACTTAAGCACCGAAATGCTCAGTGTGGCAAAGGAAAAACCGCACAAAAACATAGAGTATCTCTGTCAGGATATGTGCGAGCTTGATATGTACGGCACTATTGATGTTACCGTATGCGTGCTTGACAGCATAAATCATCTTGACAGCAAAGAGGATATACTGCGTTGCTTCAGCTCTGTATCGCTTTTCTGCGACCCTGAGGGACTTTTCGTATTTGACATTAATACGGTAAGAAAGCACAGAGAGGTGCTTGCGGATAACACATTCGTGTACGATATGGAGAAAGTCTACTGCGTATGGCAGAATTATCTTGACAGTGACAGTAAAGACAGCAGGGTTGATATTGCACTTGATATTTTCACTGAAAACGAGGACGGCTCTTATGAGCGTTCCTGTGAGGATTTTTCAGAGATTGCTTTACCGCTTGAAGAAATTGAAGAATTACTGCATAAGGCAGGCTTCAGAATTCTTGACAGATATAATTATATGACAACAGAAAAGGGCAGTGAGGACAGTGAAAAGGTGCTTTACTGCTGTGCAAAGGAAACAAAATAAATGGGAAAGATAGTAAGAGCTTTATCGGCAGACGGCAGTGCGCTCTGCAGTGCTGTTGACACTACCGACATCGTAAATGAAATACACAGAATACACGGCACATCCGCAACAGCATCGGCAGCGGCAGGAAGACTTGCAACTGCGGCTTGTATTATGGGTGCGCTTATGAAAAACGAAACCGACAGACTTGAACTGAGGATAAACGGCGGCGGAAAAATCGGTACAATTACGACCGTAGCCGACTACAGAGGCAACGTAAAATGCTGTATGGACAATCCTTTTGCAGATCTGCCGCTCAACTCCAAAGGCAAACTGGATGTCGGAGGAATAGTAGGCACGGACGGTTATCTTTCGGTAATAAGAGATCTCGGCATGAAAGAGCCTTATGTAGGACAGGTGCCTATAGTGAGCGGAGAAATAGCTATGGACGTAACGCAGTATTATGCGGTAAGCGAGCAGATACCTACCGTCTGCGCACTGGGCGTACTTGTGGATACCGACCTCACGATAAAAAAAGCAGGCGGATATATGATACAGCTTGTACCGCCCGTGAACGAAGCCGCTATAGATTTTATCGAAGAAAATATAAAGGATATGCAGTCCGTTACAAAAATGCTTGAGGACGGACTTTCTCCCGAAGAAATAGCCCTCAAAGGACTTAAAGGCCTTGATGGTGAAATTCTTGACAGTTGGGAAGCACAGTATTACTGTGATTGCTCAAGAGAGCGTACCGAGCAGGTGCTGATAACACTCGGCAAGGACGAGCTTGCAAAGCTCGCAGAGGAAGAGCCGGTCACGGAAGTGTGCTGTCATTTCTGCGATAACAAATATCGTTTTACATCGGAAGAACTGAAAGAACTTATCAAGAGGATATAATTTCTTATGAAAAAATGGCTTGTCAGAAATACGGACAATGCACTTGCAATGAAACTCAAGACCGACACGGGACTGCCTATGCTTTTGTGCAGTCTTCTTGTCGGTAGAGGAATATACACAGCCGAGCAGGCACAGCAGTATTTCAACGGTACGGAACTTTCCGACCCCTTGCTTATTGCGGATATGGATAAAGCTGTGCAGGCGATAGAAGCGGCGGTCGATAACGAAATAAAGATAACCGTGTACGGCGATTACGATTGCGACGGCGTTACATCTACCGTTATGCTTTTCACACATCTTGATGCAATAGGTGCTGACGTAAACTGGTACATACCCACCCGTGAGGAAGGCTACGGGCTGAACGAAAATGCAATACGCAAACTGCACGAGGACGGTACGGGTCTTATAATAACGGTCGACAACGGCGTTTCAGCCGTCAACGAGGCGGAGCTTATATATGAGCTTGGAATGAAGCTCGTTGTTACCGACCACCATCAGCTCCCTGAGATTCTGCCTAAAGCGGAGGCTATCGTAAATCCGCACAGACAAGATGACAGCTCTCCCTATAAAGAACTTGCAGGCTGCGGCGTTGCGCTAAAGCTCATTATGGCACTGGAACGTGATGTTGAAGGTGTTCTTGAGCAGTATGCCGACCTTGCGGCTATCGGCACTATAGGCGATGTTGTCGCACTGACAGGAGAAAACCGCATAATAGTAAAGCGTGGACTTCTTGAAATGCAGTACAGCGAAAATCAGGGACTTCAGGCGCTTATCAATGCGGCAGGACTTGATGCCGAAAGTATTACTTCTACAGGCATAGCGTTCGGCTTATGCCCCCGTATAAATGCCGCAGGACGTTATGACAGTCCGAAAGCGGCGGCAGAGCTTCTTATGGCTCAGACCGGACAGATAGCCGAGATAAAAGCGCAGGAACTGAATGAACTGAACGCAAAGAGAAAACAGATTGAAAGTGATATTCTCGAAATGGCAAAGGCTCAGCTTATTTCCGACCCTAAAGCGTTCAACTCCCGTGTGCTTATTGTTTGCGGCGAGTGCTGGAATCACGGAATTATCGGTATAGTCAGCGCAAGACTTCTTGAACTTTACGAAAAGCCCTGTATCGTCATAGGAATAGAGGGCGATGAGGCAAGAGGCTCAGCGAGAAGCATCGAGGGCTTTTCACTTTATACCGCACTTGATGCGTGCAGTGAGCATCTTACACGTTTCGGAGGTCATACGAAGGCGGCGGGCTTTTCACTTCCTAAAGACAAGGTAGATGATTTTATAGCACAGCTGAGAGGCTATGCGGACGAAAAATTCCCTTCAATGCCGGTTATGACAACGGAGGCTGATATTGAGCCGGAGCTGTCCGACCTTGAAATATCTTCAATCGAGAATCTTCGTCATTTACAGCCTTACGGCGAAGAAAACAACGCACCGCTGTTTTTGATGAGAAACTGCACGATAATATCCTCAAGACCGCTCAAAGACGGTAAATATACATCGTTTACCGCAGAGTATAAAGGCTCGCAGTTTAAATTTCTCTGCTTCGGAACATCGTTTGATAAGTTCGGATATTATCCCGGAGATAAGGTCGATGTGCTGAGCCATATTGAAATAAACGAATATAATGATAAAAAAAGCGTCAGCGTAAGAGTAAAGGACATACGCAGAAGTGATTTTCCGCAGGATAAGTATTTTGCCGCAAGGAATTTCTATGAAAAAATCCTCAGAGGCGAAAAAACAGATTCAAGACTTCTTAAACGTATCCTGCCCGATAAGGAGAACATGAAGCTCCCGTTCGACCTTGCAAGAAAGCTGACCTCTATAGATTCAGCCGCACAGATTGCAATGTCGCACGGTATGAATTACTGCCTTTTTATGATGTGCCTTCATGTTTTTGCAGAATTCGGTCATCTTGAGCTGGACAGAATAAACGGTACGATGAATTTCATAAAAGGCGGCAGACGTATAGAGCTCGAAAACTCGGCAGTGATAAGAAGAATAATGAAATCCTGCAGCTGAAAAATTAACGATAAACGGAGGCTGTAAGCATGACATATACAATAGATATGCTTATTGACAAGATAAAGGAAGTAGGAAAGAGCTACGACCTTGATAAAATACAGGCGGCTTATGAGCTGGCGGAAAAGGCGCACGACGGTGTTTTCCGCTCGTCCGGAGAGCCTTATATTACACACCCTGTAGCAGTAGCATATATACTTGTAGAACAGTTCTGCATGGATACGGATACAATATGCGCCGCTCTCCTGCATGACGTGGTAGAAGACACAGATGTGGGTCTTGATGTGATACAGAAGAAGTTCGGTGAGGATGTCGCTCATCTTGTTGACGGCGTTACCAAGATAGGTCAGGTTCCCCTTAACACCCGTGAGGAACAGCAGGCAGAGAATATCCGTAAGATACTTATCGCAATGTCAAAGGATATTCGTGTTATTATCATAAAGCTCGCCGACAGACTTCATAATATGAGGACGCTTGCGAGCAGACCGCCGGAAAAACAGCGCAAGACTTCTCTTGAAACGATGAACTTCTACGCACCTATAGCCCACAGGCTCGGTATCAGTGACGTAAAGGAAGAAATGGAAGACCTTGCCCTGCGCTATCTTGACCCATACGGCTTCAAGGAGATAGAGTCGCTTCTTGATGTCCATAAGGATGAGCGTGATACGTTTATCGACAAGATAAAAGGTATGATAAGAGAGCGTATATCGGATATTCAGCCTCCGCCGATAATCGAGGGCAGAGTAAAAAGCATATACAGTATTTACAAGAAGGTTTATGTCAAGGGAAAGGATTTTTCGGAGATATATGATATTTATGCCGTGAGGATCATTCTTCAGACAGTTGTCGAGTGCTATAACGTACTCGGTATCATTCACGATATGTTCCGTCCTATCCCTTATCGCTTCAAGGACTATATAGCAATGCCCAAGCCCAACCGCTACCAGTCGCTCCATACGACCGTTATCGGTAGGGAAGGCATACCCTTTGAAGTACAGATAAGAACGCAGGAAATGCACAACACCGCTCAGTACGGCGTTGCGGCACACTGGAAATATAAAGCCGGAATATCGGGAAACGTTGCAGGCGAAAAGCGTTTCGACTGGATAAGACAGCTTCTTGAACAGCAGCAGGAAGCTGACGATGTAGAGCAGATCTCAGAGGCTATCAAGGTCGATCTCGCCCCTGACGACGTATATGTTTTCACCCCGAAGGGCGATGTTATAACACTGCCTGCAGGCTCTAACGTTATAGATTTTGCCTACGCTATTCATACGCAGGTCGGCAATAAAATGACAGGCGCAAAGGTCGGCGGCAGAATGGTGCCGTTTGACCACACACTTCACACGGGCGACATCGTTGAGATACTGACCAGCGGAAGTGATAATTACGGACCTAACCGAAACTGGAGCGAAATCGCAAAAACCAACGAAGCAAAAGCAAAAATAAGAGCGTGGTTCAAGCGTGAACGCAGAGAAGAAAATATCGAGTGCGGTAAAGCGGCATTTGAAAAAGAGATACGCAGAAACAATATTGCGGTCGATGATGAAATACTCTTGCAGGCGGCACACCGTCAGCGTTTATCCTCGGTTGACGATTTATATGCGGCTATAGGCTACGGCGGTGTACAGCTATCTAAAATCATTACCCGCCTGAAAGAAGAACAGGTAAAACAGCAGAGATTAAACGCTGTTCAGACACAGCCTATCGACATAGAAAAGACTATAGCCGACAACAACAAGAGAGCACAGAAGAACGGCGTTGTGCTTGACGGAATAGAAGACTGTGCGGTAAAATACGCACAGTGCTGCAATCCGCTTCCCGGCGACGATATTATGGGCTTTATCACCCGTGGCTACGGCGTATCTATCCATAAAGCCGATTGCCAGAATGTAAAGATCGGTTTGCAGGGAGAAAACAAGGACAGATGGATAAAGGCACATTGGGCAGTGAACTCAAGCAGTGCGTTCAGAGCCACGATAGATATTATCGCAGATGACAGAACTGCGCTTATCGCCGATATTACCACTGCGATAGCAAGTAACCATCTGCCTATCCACGAGATAAACGCCCACTATCTCAAGAACGGTAATGCAAATATAATTCTCACAATCGAGGTCAGCGGTATAGATCAGCTCAAGAGCATCATACTCAGACTTCAGAAGATACCCGGAGTAATCTCTGCCGAAAGGACAGGAAAACAGTAATGGAAATTAAAACGCTCACATTAGGCGAGCTTGGTACAAATTGCTATATTGTAATCAGCGCCGCAGGAAACGCCGCAGTGATAGACCCTGCGGACGATGCACAGCGTATCCTTGATACACTCGGAAAGAAAAACGCAGAACTTAAAATGATACTTCTGACGCACGGACATTTTGACCATACGGGAGCTGTTGCAGACCTTAAAGAACAGACAGGCGCTAAGGTATATATACATTCAAAGGACGAATGTATGCTCGATGATACGATAAAGAACGTGGCATATCTCTGCCCAGGTTATTCCTACAAGCCCTTTACTGCCAATGTGCTTGTTTCCGACGGCGACATCATACGCCTTGATGAGATTGAATTCAGCGTTATGCATACCCCCGGACATACCGCAGGAAGCGTGGTTTACTTTGCGGATAACTGTATGTTTGCAGGCGACACAATTTTTGAAGGCTCTGCCGGCAGAACCGATTTCTATTCGGGCGACTATATCGCACAGCGAAACAGTCTTGCACGAATCGCCGCATTGCGTGAGGATTATCTTATTTATCCCGGTCACGGTAGTTCGACTACTCTTAAACAGGAAAAGAAGTTTAATCAGTTTCTCGGACAAAGCCCGGTAGATTTCTTCTGATATGATAAAATCGCTGTATTTTGATAACACGGCATATCAATATGCCTACGAGCTTGAGCGGCTGATAAGAAATTTCTCATTGCCGCACAGGCTTGAGTTTTATACCGACAAAACTCCCCACGGCACAGATTACGCATACTTCTGCGCCGATAACGGCAAATTATCCGTTACCGTATCTGATAATGATACCGTGTATAAGGAATCCTCAGACGTCTGCGAGCCGTTCGATTATGAAAATGAGCTTTGCAGGCTTCTTTGCAGATGTATGGAAAGGCACGGTCACGCTCCGCTTCCGTGGGGAATACTTACGGGAGTACGCCCCGTGAAATATATCCGAAGCATTTATGAAACCCGTGACAATGCGGAAAAATATCTTCGTAACTCCTTGCTTGTAAGCGATAAGAAGATACGGCTTGCAAACGATGTAATACGCATTCAGAAACCGGTTCTTGACTCACTTGACCTCAGGAAGATAAGCCTGTATGTTTCGATCCCTTTCTGCCCGTCACGTTGCAGCTATTGTTCGTTTATCTCCGCTTCCGGTGAGGGTGCATTAAAGCTGATAGACGATTATTTCAGGCTTTTGCTGAAAGAGCTTGATATTTATGCCGATATTGTGAAACGTTTTTCGCTTAAAGTCGATACTGTGTATATCGGCGGTGGAACGCCTACAACATTGTCGGCTTCTCAGCTTGACTGCCTTATTGATAAACTCGGTGAATTTGATATTGCAAATATCCGTGAATTTACCGCAGAGGCAGGAAGACCCGATACCATAACGGAAGATAAGCTGAGGGCGCTTAAAAACGGCGGTGTACGGCGCATATCCGTAAATCCGCAGTCGATGAACGACAGCGTACTTGAAGCGGTCGGCAGACGTCATACGGTAAAGCAGGTGTGTGAAGCGTTTGATATAGCACGAAAGGTCGGTTTCGACTGCATAAATTCCGACATAATAGCAGGACTTCCAGCCGAAACAGAGCATAGCTTTGAAGCTTCTTTGCAACAGCTTTGCGAATTATCTCCCGAAAATATCACCGTTCACACGCTCAGCCTTAAACGCTCATCGGCATTATTCCGCCGGTTCGGCGATGATATAGGCAAAGGCGCAAAATATATGACCGATACCGCATACGATATGCTTTGCGAAAAAGGCTATTTCCCGTATTATCTTTACCGTCAGAAGAATATAGCCGACAACCTTGAAAACATCGGCTATTGCAAAGACGGCTGTGAAAGCATCTATAATATCTGCATTATGGAAGATGTACAGACGATACTTGCCGCAGGCTGCGGAGCATCAACAAAGCTATATGACGGCAAGAACGTTTCAAGAGTCATCAATTACAAATATCCTTATGAATATATTTCACGTTTTGCTCTGATGAATGAGCGTAAGCGTGATATTGAGAATTTCTTTGAAGAAAAATTAACTCTTGCATAATTTTTCTTATTGTGCTACAATATAAAAAAGCATTTCTGAAAGGAAACACGGCTATGGATTTTAAAGACGAATTTGATTTTATATCAGAAAAAGCAAAACAGCTTACCGATACAGGCATACGCAAGGCAGACGAGGTTATCGGTATTTCAAAACTCAAGCTGAGATGTATTCAGCTTGACGCACTGATAAAGGCAAAGTACACCGAGCTTGGCAGAACTATGTACGGTATGGTTAAAAACGACAGTTCAGATGCCGACAGAATAGCGCAGGCTGTAATGGATATTGACCACCTTTATAAGAAAATGGCACAGTGCAATGCCAGAATCGAGCTGATGAAGAAAATCGTTACCTGCCCCGTGTGCGGTACAAAGAACAGATTCAGCAACACATATTGCACCGCTTGTATGCACAAACTGGTATCAACAGATGAAGAGCCTGAGGATTATGCGTTTAATCCCGATGATGCCGAGAACAGATAAATTAGTTTTGTAAAGAGGTGCGATGAAAAAATCGTACCTCTTTTGTGCTATTTTTGCATAAAATGCGTTAATTTTGAAAAAACTGTTTACAAGCAGGATAATAAAGTTTATAATATTCTTGTAAAAAACACGAGATTGCCCGAAATTGCTAATCCCGATATTAATTTGCTATCCTCTTAATCCATTTCCCATATATGAATACCCCTGTGTCAAATTTCACAGGGGTATTCTGTTTGCAATAATTTATAATAATACAGCCTCTCAGTTCTGATAGTTGATATTTTCTTCTGTTATCATAGGATAAGAGATAAGCTCATTGCCGTCAAGGTTTTCTTTTCTCATATCAACAGCGGAGATGCGGTGATTATCGTAAGTTGTGTAATAATAAATGCCTTTATCCGCATTACAGCACGAGGTATAGATAGTAATCTCGTATTCCTTGTCTTTTACCTCACAGCAGCCTCTCTGCTGGTCAACCGAGCCGAGTATATGGAAAAACTGGCTTACGCTTTCGGTTTCGCCTTTTCCGGAAACGGAGTTAGCCTTTACAAAAGCCACACGCACAAATCTTGATTGTGACGATAAATCGCCCGGAAGTCCGATAGCACCCATTCCTCTGCTATAGGTTTTCAGCTCCAGCTTATCCGAGAAATTGTTCTGAGGTTGTTTTCTTGATAAATGCATATAATCGTTCAATCTGAACATCTGCTCGTCAAAGGGCGGATTGTTGGTAAGCACACCTATCGGATTATCATAAACCTTTATTCCGTCAGATACCGATTCAACGGTTATTGCGCTGTTCCTGTCCGCAATTATCCAGTGGAGCTGACCTGCAGGCATCTGCTCGTCAAAGGGCGTATCGGTTATATTGATTTTAGAAATCAGCTCTTTCGCTTCATTTACGTCTGCGCATTTTCCGAGAATATACGGAATAAATTCATACTGTGCTACGTTGTCCTTATCGGGAGCGTTTTTAAAATAACGGGCATTGCCGACAAAGTTAAGGCCTGCCATACAAAGCCCTTTTTCGTTCATTGCATCATAGAACAACGGGTAACCTTTGGCAATATGAGCCGTACCGATCACTGCATAGTGGCTTTCGCAAACTCCCATATTCAGAAATTGCAATCTGAAATTTCTCGGCATGATTACAATTTCCTCGCCGTATGAACATTCGTAATCAAGCGTTCTGCCGAAATAGAAATCTTCTGTCTTGTATGTTGCGGCTGTACACATATTATTACCTCCGTGTTTTTTAAGTTTCTGTTATTATTCTACTACATTTTCCCCTGTAAGTAAAGAAATATTACGATAAAAAGAGCAGTGCCGAAACACTGCCCTCAGACTATTCACTTAAAAATCTCAATCGTTGAACTTAGCCATAAGCTCCTTTATAAGCTCCTGAACCTTGTCTGCGGTTTCTTCAACGGGAACTTTATATGAGAAGCTCTTATCCCTTGCTGAGATCTCACAGCAGTTATCCTTCAGGTTTCTGGGGCTTACAACAACTCTCAGCGGTACGCCGAGAAGGTCTGCGTCAGAGAACATAACGCCTGCGCTTACCTGTCTGTCGTCATAGATAACCTCAGCACCTGCGTTCTGTAAAGTGTCATACAGCTTATCTGCACAAGCCTTAACATCGGCGTCATCTGAACGTACAGCGCAGATATGAACTTGCCACGGAGCGATAGGCATAGGCCAGATAGGACCGTAATCATCGTGGTGCGCCTCGCATACCGAAGCCGCAAGTCTGCCGACACCGATACCGTAACAGCCCATGATAGGTGTCTTTTCCTCGCCGTTGCTGTCAAGGTAGGTCATATTCATTGTCTTTGTGTACTTTGTACCGAGCTGGAATATGTTGCCGACCTCGATACCTCTTGATATTGAAATCGAGTGCTTGTGGCAATTGGGGCAGATGCCGCCGTCAAGAATCTTTGCAAAGTCGTGATATTCAACGTTTGCACAATCACGGTCAATGTCAAGACCCGTGTAGTGATATTCTTCCTTATTCGCACCGCAAGAAAGGTTGTTTGTATTCTGAAGCGAAGTATCAAACAGAACGGTCATATTTTCGGGAAGACCGACAGGTCCGATATATCCTGCGTTAAGACCGCATTCTTCTGTGATTACGGCAGGGTGGATCTCACAGCCTAAGAAGTTACGGAGCTTTGTTTCGTTTACGTCAATGTCGCCTCTTGTGAATACGACAACATAGCTGTCATCTGCATTTCTCTGATATACGACAGCCTTACAGCTCTTTTCTTTGGGAGTATGCAAAAAGTCGCATATTTCTTCTATCGTATGGATATTCGGAGTATGAACAAGCTCCATAGGTGCGGAAACTTCATCTCTTGTGTTCTCAATAATGCTGTCTGCGGCTTCCATATTCGCATTGAAACCACATTCGTGACAGCTTGCGATCGTATCCTCGCCTACGGGTGTAAGGAGCATGAATTCGTGCGAAATACTACCGCCCATCATACCGGAATCGGACTTGACCGAGATTACCTCGGGAACACCTGCACGTCTGAATATGTTTTCATAAGCCTTGTGGCACTTATCATAATACTGCTCAAGATCTTCCTGCGATGTGTGGAACGAGTAAGCGTCCTTCATTGTGAACTCACGGACTCTGATAAGACCGCCTCTCGGACGAGCTTCATCACGGAACTTTGTCTGTATCTGATAAATCATGAAGGGGTACTTTGTGTAGCTCTTGCCGTATTCACGCACAAGATGTACAGCGGCTTCCTCGTGTGTCATACCGAGTACCATAGGCATTCTGTTGCGGTCGGTAAAACGTAACAGCTCGCTGCCGATGCTTTCGTATCTGCCTGACTCCTGCCAGAGTGAAGCGGGCATAACAACAGGGAACTGTACTTCCTGTCCGTCTATCTTGTCCATTTCTTCTCTGATGATCTGTTCAATCTTCTTTGTGATTCTCTTTGTGGGCGTGTATGAAGAGAAGATACCGTTAGCCATATACTTGATATAGCCGCCTCTCACCATAATTGCGTGGCTGTCTATCTGACAGTCCGAGGGTCTTTCTTTAAAACGGTCGCCGACCAGCTTGTCGAGTTTCATTGCATATCCTCCTGAATTCCGGGCATAAAAAAAGCCCGAAGCATTAAATTTGCTTAGGGCGAAACATTGTTCCGTGGTACCACCTAAATTCGGTATAACCGCACTTGTATCTCTGTAACGGGAGAAACCGGTAACACTCATCGTGTACAGCTCAAAGACGGGTTCGATAAAACCTTGTCGGGAGCTTGCACCAACCGCTCTTTCTCTGTGACGCAGATTTATCTACTGTTTCTTGTCATAGCTTTTCTGTATGGTATTATTTTAGCACAGAGGAGAAGGATTGTCAAGTAGAAAGGAAACACCACAGAGCTTTTCCTGTAGGATTACAACAGAAGTGCGACAAAAAGAAAAAAGAGTGGCTGAAAAATCAAACCTTTATTACAGTTAAGTTGAGCAAAAAATAAGCAATATGAGGTAAAGCAAATCCGCCAAGAATACCGCTCTCTTGATTGAAAACTACATGCTTTTGTTGTTAATGCTCGCATGATCATCGGCGAAGTTTTCTGATTTTCTTGTAAAGCATCATTGACAAATCAATATAAACGATAATTGTTGACTTGAAGGTCAAAGTCCTGTATAATATAAGCAGTTTCAAGGAGGTGGTCTTTTGCCAGATATATATAAGCACGGCTACGACAATTTCAAAAAAATTACGGTTTTGTTTATTCTTCAGATAATACTTGGCGTACTGCCGGTCGTACTACTGGTGATCTATATAGGCTTTTCGCTGTATTCAAATGTTGTGCTGGGCTATACGTTCATAGTTATAATGGCTATTGCGGCGGCACTGAATTTCACTATAACAAAACGCTATAATGTACTGATTTCCGGTTTTAAGGGCGAAAAATCGCTTATGAAAACCGTGAAGAAGCTCGGAAGCGAGTATACCGTATTTGCAAACGTACCTGTGCGGTACAAGAAAAACAGAAGCGAGATAGATTTGCTTGTAATGTGCGACAGGTACATTATTATAATAGAAGTAAAAAACCATTCCGGTTATATTTACGGTAATCATAAGGACGAAACGTGGACGCAGAGAAAAATCTACCGTGACGGTAAAACCACTGAAACCGTTATGACAAGTCCGATACGTCAGATGCGCCGTCAGCGTGACATCATTAAATCCATACTCCGTGCAAACGATCTTGATCAGTGGGTCGATACGGTGCTTTATTTTTCCGCTCCGACCGTTCATCTTTATCTCGATCTCAGCGACAGCGACAATGTCTGCTCCAGCGAAAAAGAGCTTCTCGAATTTCTGAGGACGTACGTTTCCCCGAAATCTATGGATCCGGAAAAACTTGAAAAAATAAAAGCGCTGTTCAGAGAAATGTGCGTTTCGAAATGATATTTGACGGCAAAATCCCGAAATCGCTATTTCGGGATTTTCTCTTTATATTTTGAGTAAACGTTTACTAAGCTATGTTTTAATTTACAGTAAAATTATTGCAGTAAAATGTCGCTTAACTGTTGAAAATCGCTAAAATGTTGTACAATATGCACAATTTAAAGCAAACATCTTATAAATTTCTCACAATTTTTGCGTTTCTACACAAAAAACAGCTTGCGAGCGATTGACAAATTGGTAAATTTGCGATATAATAAAGCCATCGTAAGACACATGATTAAGTGCTTACGAGGTTTTAGTTTTTTAGTTGTCTCCTTTCTTTTGTTCTACACATTATACATTATTTGATTTGAGAGCGTGAGTTTGTCACGCTCAATTTTTTTGTCTTTTTATTCATATTGTGGAAATATTACTGTGTTATCGTCAAATATGAGATATATAGCTGATAACGGGTTCAGTTATATTTAACGTCCAATCCCGCCGTTTTGCAAACCGTAGCAAAGAAGTATAGTTATCGCAGGCAGAATCTGGAGCGCCGCATCGGCTTTATGAAAATACGTGAATTTCTACTAACGTTCAATCCGCCGTTTTGCAAATTGTAGCACAGAAGTATCGTTATTGTAGGCGGAATCTGGAGCGCCGCATCGGCTTGATAAAAAACAGTGAATCCCAGCTAACGTTCAATTCCGCCGTTTTGCAAATTGTAGCACAGAAGTATCGTTATCGTAGGCGGAATCTGGAGCGCCGCATCGGCGTAGGCGGAATTTGGAGCGCCGCATCGGCTTTATGAAAATACGTGAATTTCTACTAACGTCCAATCCCGCCGTTTTGCAAACTGTAATATAGAAGTATCGTTATCGTAGGCGGAACAGTCAGCGGCGACCCGCCGCATGAATATTTTGTGAAAAGTGTGGAATTTGAGTTTAAAATATGGTATACTATAAAACAGTGTTTAAGGCAACACCGCACAATTAACGGCTATCGCCTTTGCCGCACGCTTGCTTGCGTATTTTCCGTCATCTTGCACAAATTTTGCTTGACAGGCGTAAGCCTGCCCGCGCTCAATTTATACAATCTGACGAAAAATCTGACTGCGCAATCGCACGACAATAATTATGTGGTATTGCCTTAAAACCGAGAAAGGAATGAACAGATGAACAATATAATAAACCGCAGGAAAATAGCCGACGGTGTATACTTCAGCAGTATTACCGATAAACGCTATAAGAAGAATCTTATATCGGTGGCGTTCTCTACTCAGCTCAGCGAGGATACAGCTACAGAAAACGTAATCGTCCCCGTTTTGCTGACAAAGTGCAATTCAAAGCTTCCGACATATAAAGCGTTCAACAATAAAATGTCTAGGCTGTATGCGTCAGGCATAGGCGGAACGGCTGGCAGACAGTACGATCTGCAGACAATTTCGTTCGGCGCTTATTATCTTGACGACATTTACGCTCTTTCGGGAGAAAAAATGACCGGGATAATGACGGATATCCTTATAGATTGCCTTACATCGCCCGTAACGGAAAACGGTGTATTCTCAGAAAAATTCGTTGAGCTTGAAAAGAAAACCGTCATAGATAACATTGAAACGGCCATCAATGATAAGCGTTCCTACGCAATAGAACGTGCGATGAAAACCATCTGTAAGGGCGAGCCTGCAAGCGTATGCTCATACGGTACGGTAGAAAAGGCAAAGCTGATAACTCCCGACAGCGCATATAAAGCATATCGCCGTATGCTTGAAACAATGCCGTGCGAAATTATCTGCACAGGCTGCAGCGACTTTGATGGAGTAGCGGAGAAGTTCGCCGCCGCATTCGAAAAAACCGGCAGGCACGATATTGAGAACACAACGATAGCTTTAAGCCCCGTAAAAACGCAGACGGAAGAGGTTACCGAAAGACTGACGGTAAATCAGAGCAAACTCGTTCTCGGCTTCAAGTCTCATTCCGATGACGATGCCGCACTTGTACTTTTACAGAAAATCTTCGGCGGTACAACGTCATCAAAGCTGTTCCGCAACGTCAGAGAAAAAATGTCGCTGTGCTACTATTGCTCGGCCGCAAGAAACGATCTCAAGGGCATTATGCTTGTAAACAGCGGTGTTGAAAACGAAAATATCGAAAAGACAAAAGAAGCCGTTATCGACCAGCTTGAAGAAATCAAGAACGGAAATTTCACAAACGAGGATATAAACTTTGCGGAAATGGCTATAAAGAACGATTTCAAGAGCGTGGCCGACAGTGCGGGAAATGTCAGCAACTGGTACTTTGATTGCATCAGGAAGAACGATATAGTAACTCCCGAAGAAAAGCTCGGACGTTACCTCGGCGTATCAAAGGAACGTATAATCGCCGCCGCAAAATCTATGGTACTTGACAGCGTCTATGTACTTACAGGCAACGAAAATTGAGAAAAGGAGCTGTCATAATGGAGAAAATCACTAACGCACGAATCAAGGAAGAATATCTCAGAATAAAGCATAAGAGCGGCGCTACAATTCTTTTGTATCCCATGAAGGGTTATTCGACCGCTTATGCACTGTTTGCTACCAAGTACGGCTCGGTGGATACAACATTCAAGACTGATGAAGATCCGGATTTTGTAACAGTTCCCGAAGGCATTGCACATTACCTTGAACACAAGCTGTTTGAGAATGACGAGTGCGACGCATTTGATCTGTACGCAAAGACGGGTGCAAACGCAAACGCATATACCAGCTTTGATAAGACGGCATACCTGTTCAGCTGTTCGCAGAAATTCGAGGAGAATCTGCGTATATTGCTCGGCTTTGTGCAGGAACCTTATTTTACCGACGCTACCGTTGCTAAGGAGCAGGGAATCATCGGACAGGAAATCAGAATGTACGAGGACGATACCGGTTGGAGAGTATTTTTCAACTGCTTGCAGGCAATGTACGAAAAGAACCCCGTAAGAATTGATATTGCCGGCACTATCGAAAGTATTGCAAAGATAGATAAGGATCTGCTTTACCGTTGCTACAACACGTTCTATAACCTCAATAATATGGTCATCGCCGTTGCAGGTAATTTCGATGTTGACAAAACGCTTGAGATATGCGATGAGCTGCTGAAGCCGTCAGAGGATCACGGACTTCAGGTTATCGTTCCCGATGAACCGCTTACGGTTCACGAAAAGAGAAACGTGCAGAAGCTGTCCTGCGCTATCCCGCTGTTCAATATCGGCTGGAAATTCCCTGCATATTCGGGAAAGGAACAGCTTGAAAAATATATCGTCTATAATATCCTTATGGAGCTTTGCCTCGGCAGGACCTCAGACTTCTATAACAGAATGTACGAAGACGGATTGCTAAACGATGCGTTCAATGTCGGCGTATTCTGCGGCAGAGGATTTTTCAGCGTAATCGCTGACGGTGAATCTACAGATCCCGATAAGGTGCTTTCAGAGATAGAAAAGGAGCTTTTCCGTCTGAGAAAAGAAGGTCTTGACGAAGACGAGTTCATCACTATCCGTAACAAGACTTACGGCGAGCTTGTGGCAGGGTTCAATAATGTCGAATCTGTCGCAAATGCGATGATTTCCCAGGAAATAAATGGCGTGGGAATTTATGATGGTATAGAAATTACGGCAAATACCACATTTGCCGATATAAAATCGGCTCTTGACGATTTCGACATTGAGAATAATTCAATTTCGATAATCGAGCCTGCCGATGAGAATTAAGCGAGGAATTTTAACATGAGCGGTTTATTAAACATTCTGACTGAATCGGTGAACGAAGTGCCGAGAATTGAATTTCCCAATCTGTTTGATAAGTCTATTATCGTAAACAGGGTAGCATTCAATCTGTTCGGCGTTGACATCTACTGGTACGGAGTTATTATTGCGGTAGGCGTGATTCTTGCGTTTATTTACGCTATGCACAAGTGCAAGCAGTTCGGGCTTATCCCCGACCACGTTTTCGATGTAGCCTTTGTAGCCATAATTTTCGGCTTTATCGGCGCAAGAGCCTACTACTGTATTTTCATTGATACCGATATAAATTTCTTTGACCTGCGTCACGGAGGACTTGCGATATACGGCGGTATTATTGCGGCGGCGATTGCGGCGGCGATTACCTGCGTTATCCATAAGGTAAACCTTCCCGCAATGTTCGATGTCGGCGGTCTCGGACTTCTTATAGGTCAGTGCATAGGCAGATGGGGCAACTTTGTAAATCAGGAGGCTTACGGCGCTCCTACGGCAGGCTCGCTCCCGTGGGGTATGACAGGCACAACTATTATAAACGATCCCGTGGTTGTTGCAAAACAGGCAGAGCTTGATGCGGCAGGAAACGGACTGTTTGCACTTGTTCACCCGTGTTTCCTTTACGAGAGCCTGTGGTGCCTTATTGGGTTTATCGCACTTCATTTCTACTCAAAGAAGCTGAAAACCTTTGACGGCGAGATTTTCCTGCTGTATATAATATGGTACGGCTTAGGTCGCTTCTGGATAGAGGCACTGCGTACAGACAGCCTGTTCATCGGACCTTTCAAGGTATCCCAGATAGTAGCCGGCGGTTGTGTTATAGTCGGACTTGCATTGTTCATACTCGGCAAGATTTTCAAGACGAAGAAACGTGGCTATGTAATGTATAAGGACAGCGAAGCGTGCAAGGAAAAGAACGAGGCGTATTATGCCCGTCAGAAGATGCTTGAAGAAAAGGCTAAGGCTAAGAAGGCTATGAAGCAGGCAGGCGAAGAAGCACCGAGCATAATAGTCGATGACGAAGCTCCTGATAACGAGAAAACATCGGCTGATACCGAAAAGAAAGAAGAAAAGACGGAGAAATCCGAAAGCAACGAAGAAAATACCCCTGATAAAACGGAGGAAGAATAATGAATCTTATTGACGGAAAAGCAGTATCTGCAAGCGTTAAAGAGCAGATCCGTGCCGAGATAGAGCGTGACAAGCTTGATATAGGTCTTGCCGTAATAATAGTAGGCAACAATCAGGCAAGCCGTGTTTATGTGAACAACAAGAAAAAAGCTTGCGAGGTATGCGGAATAAAGTCATACGAGTACGCACTGCCCGAAGATACAACGCAGGACGAGCTTATGGAGCTTATCGACACACTGAACAAGGACGATAAGGTAAACGGCATACTCTGCCAGTTACCCCTTCCGAAGCATCTTGACGAAGAAAAGGTCATCGAGGCTATTTCACCGCTCAAGGACGTTGACGCATTCAACGCCGTTAATGTCGGAAAGATAATGATAGGAAATTACTCGTTCCTTCCCTGTACACCCGCAGGCGTTATGGAGCTTATTCACAGCACGGGCGTATCGGTAGAGGGCAAGGAGTGCGTTGTTATCGGCAGATCGAATATAGTAGGTAAGCCTATGGCTATGCTTTTACTCCACGAGAACGCAACAGTAACCGTATGCCATTCGAGAACAAAGAATCTCGCAGAGGTTTGCCGCAGAGCAGATATATTAGTCAGCGCAGTAGGCAGAGCGGACTTTGTTACAGCCGATATGGTAAAGGACGGCGCAGTTGTTATTGATGTCGGTATGAACAGAAACGCAGACAACAAGCTCTGCGGCGATGTGAAGTTCGATGAAGTTGCACCGAAATGCTCATACATAACACCTGTTCCCGGCGGAGTAGGTCCTATGACGATAGCAATGCTGATGAAGAATACGCTTATGGCTAAGCGTATACAGTCAAAAGTATGAATAAGCAGGTAAAAAATCCGTTTAAAAAAGCAGGGCAGGGCGGAAACAAGCGTTTTCTTATAAATGCCGCAATTCTTGCCGCAGGCTGTCTGCTTGTTATATTCAGAATGCAGACGTGGGGCATTGCACAGGTGATAGTTCTTGTACTGTTTGCGGCACTCGCCGCATTTCAGGTGGTGCTTTATTTCAAGTTGAAGTGAAATTGTGCTGTCAGCCCCAAAAAACACAAAAATTTAATAAACTCCTATTGACAAACTTATCATAATGTGTTATGATTATAGTACCTCATTAGGGGTTTATTTTTTTGTGCAATTTTTTAATTCACAATAAACCCTGCCGAAGAAAAAGTCTGAGGCAAAGAGGGAGGCTAAAGCCCAGAAGGGCAAAAAAATAGGAGGTGCCGAAAGTGAGAGTTAAAATTACCCTTGCGTGTACTGAGTGCAAACAGCGCAACTACAACACCAAGAAGAACAAGAAGAACGATCCTGACAGAATTGAAATGAACAAGTACTGCAGGTTCTGCAAGAAGCATACTCCACACAAGGAAACTAAGTAAGGAGGTTTATGATGGCTAAAGATGCAAGCTTGACTAAAGAAGCAGCGAAAGCGAAAAAGGCTAACGAAAAGAACAGCAAGAAAGCCGCTCTTTCCAAAAAGCCCAAGAAATCCATCGTAAAGTACTTCAAGGATTTAAAATCCGAGTTCAAAAAGGTTGTGTGGCCAAGCAAGAAGACAGTATTCAACAACACGGTTGTTGTACTGGTTACCCTGGTAGTATCGGGTATCTGTGTTTGGGGTCTTGATACTCTGTTCGCTACTCTGTTAAGATTAGCGCTCAACATGAGTTCAGCAGGCTAAGTATTTTCAAGTAGGAGGGACTAAAGAATGTCTGAGGCAAAATGGTATATTCTCCATACCTATTCCGGTTACGAAAACAAGGTTGCCGGCAACATTATGAAGGTCGTTGAAAACAACAACCTGCACCATTTAATCGAAGAAGTTATGGTTCCTACCGAAACAGTGGTTGAGGAACACGACGGCAAGACGAAGACTTATGAAAGCAAGCTCTTCCCGAGTTACGTTTACGTTAAGATGATACTGACTGATGAGTCGTGGTATATCTGCCGTAACACGAGAGGTTGCACAGGTTTCGTAGGCCCCGGATCAAAGCCTATACCGCTGACAGACGAAGAGGTAAAGAACCTCGGCGTTACGACAAAGGTCGCAGAGATTTCATTTGCAGTAGGCGATACGATAAAGATTGTATCCGGTTCTCTTGAAGGTTTCGAAGGAACGGTTGATTCGATCGACGAGGAGAACGGTACTGCACAGGTTACGGTTTCCATGTTCGGAAGACCTACACCGGCAACGGTAGAAATATCCGCTGTCCAGAAAGTAGAAATTTAAGTTCTAATTGTTATTTTGGAGGTTGAGTAAAATGGCTCAGAAGGTTACAGGATTTATAAAATTACAAATTCCTGCCGGTAAAGCAACGCCGGCTCCCCCGGTTGGTCCTGCATTAGGTCAGCACGGTGTAAACATAATGGCGTTTACAAAGGAATTCAACGAGCGTACTAAGAATGACGCAGGTCTTATTATCCCTGTTGTTATCACAGTTTACGCCGACAGAAGCTTTTCATTTATTACAAAGACTCCGCCTGCTGCCGTTCTTATCAAGAAGGCTTGCGGAATTGAAACAGCATCAGGTGTTCCCAACAAGAACAAGGTTGCCAAGATCACTAAGGCTCAGGTTCAGCAGATTGCTGAAACCAAGATGCGTGACTTAAACGCAGGTTCTATCGAATCTGCTATGTCTATGATCGCCGGCACAGCTCGTTCAATGGGTATTGAAGTAGTTGACTAATTAAGACGGTGGGAGGATAATTTCCGTTATACCACAAGGAGGATAATGAATGAAACAAGGTAAGAAATACGTTGACAGCGTAAAGCTGATCGACAGCACTAAAGCATACGATTCAAGCGAAGCTCTCGACTTAGTTTGCCAGACTGCAAAGGCTAAGTTCGATGAAACAGTTGAGCTTCACGTTAGACTCGGTGTTGACTCACGTCACGCTGATCAGCAGGTAAGAGGCGCAGTTGTACTGCCCAACGGTACAGGTAAGACTGTTCGTACACTGGTTTTCGCTAAGGGCGAAAAGATCCAGGCTGCTATCGACGCAGGTTCTGATTTCGTTGCTGACGATGATACAGTTAAGAAGATTAACGACGGTTGGATGGACTTCGACGTTGTAATCGCAACTCCCGATATGATGGGTGTTGTAGGACGTTTAGGTAAGGTTCTCGGTCCCCGTGGTCTTATGCCTAACCCCAAGGCAGGTACAGTTACTCCTGATGTTGCTAAGGCAATTTCAGAAGCTAAGGCAGGTAAGATCGAATACCGTCTTGACAAGTCTAACATAATCCACTGCCCCATAGGCAAGGCATCATTCGGTAAGGAGAAGCTCGAGCAGAACTTCAACACACTGATGGACGCTATAGTTAAGGCTAAGCCCGCCGCTGCAAAGGGTGCATATCTGAAGAGCTGCACAGTTTCTTCAACAATGGGCCCCGGCGTTAAGGTAAGCACAGCTAAGTACGGTGTTTAATTAACACGATTACGACTAACGATACAACACAAGTAAAGCCGATGAGAAATCATCGGCTTTTTTGTGTTGTCATATTTCAATCCCGATTTTACCGGCTATTCTCATCATCGCCTCAATGTGCATGATAAGGTGCCTTGTGAACGGCATTTTGATTATCCCTGTAATATCTTTGCCGCACCAGTAATCTATCAGCCAGACGGCATTTTTGTCCTCACTTACGCTCTTTGAAGCAATCACACGTTCCTTATCGTCACTTGAGAACCTTCTCTTTGAATCTTCAAAGCTCAGCCTTGATAAAAGCTCATCTGTACTTGCCTTCACATCAGCCGCATACCGCAATAATTCCGATATATTCAGACTTTGTGAAAACGAAGTGATTTCATCTCTTACAAGTTCGTTTCCTGTTGTGATTATAGGGGAGCAGGTAGCCTTTAAATAATCACCTCTGAACAGAACCTGTTCATCACCGCAAATCAGCGTATGAGCCGTAATATCCTCAATTCTTGCCGTATGCCATATTGAATACGCAATAGTTTTGCAGTGATACCCGTTTGCATCAGGATACGGCATAAGGCTGTACTGCTCATCGCTCAGCTTGTCGCACAGCTTTTCCACAGCATCCGAAAGCGTGTTTCTAAGTTCAAGGCATACGCTTATTCCGTCTTTAAAAGTATCCTTTTTCCGCAGTAACATCTGCATTTTCTTGTTAAGCTCAGACCATTCCTTATTCATATTTCACCTGTAAAATTGCCCCCGAATATTTCATCGGGGGCAGTATGATTACTTGTTCATTATTTCAAGATTCTTTTTTATAAGCTCGCATCTCTGCTTTACGCAGTCAACCGAGCGGAGCGGATCGGACGGGGTGTTGAATGTATAATCCATCAGCTTGTCAATAGTTGTAGCCGCAACGTGAAGTCTTGTATCGGAAGAAGCGTAGTAGATATATACATCGTTGTTTTCGGTAACAACCGCACCGTTCGTAAAGCACACGTTCGATACATCGCCTACACGCTCTGATTTATGCGGAGCGATGAACAGACCTGAGGGTGACGCAATCAGCTTTGACGGGTCGTTTAAATCGGTAGCGAATACATAAATTACATATCTCAGACCTGCCGCAGTGTTACGGACACCGTGAGCAATGTGTATCCAGCCCTTAGGCGTTTTGATCGGAACAGCGCCTGCACCGTTCTTGACTTCTGTGATAGTGTGGTACTGTCTGGGCGAAATAACAACTTCCTCTGTGCAGATAACAGGATTGTTGATATCCTCGCACAGACCGAAGCATACACCGCCGCCGGAGCCTGTCTGAATGAAATCGTCCTGAGGACGTGTATAGAAAGCATACTTTCCGTCAACAAATTCGGGGTGAAGAACTACGTTTCTCTGCTGGGGCGATTTTGACTTTAAGTTAGGTAAACGCTCCCACGTCTTTAAGTCCTTGGTACGAACAATACCTGCCTGAGCTACAGCGGCGGAAAGGTCGTTGCTGTCCTTGTCCTTGCTCTCTGAGCAGAATACACCGTAAATCCAGCCATCCTCGTGCTGAGTAAGACGCATATCATATACGTTTGTTTCTTCCTTTTCCGTATCGGGAAGTAAAACAGGGTAGTCGTGGAAACGGAAGCCCTCTGTAGGCTTGTCGCTCTCGGCAACGGCAAAGAACGATTTTCTGTCGTTACCTTCAACTCTTGCAACAAGATAATACTTGCCGTTCATATAAAGCGCACCTGAGTTCAGTACAGCGTTGATGCCAAGACGCTCCATAAAGTAAGGGTTTGTCTTCGGGTCCATATCATACTTCCAGAAGTAAGGCGCATGATCGGCTGTCAGAACGGGATTCACATATCTGTCATATATGCCGTTATAGCAGTCGGCAACGGCATTCTTTCTGTTGATAAGACGCTCATAATCGTCTATCACTCTCTTCTTGTTATCTTCAAATAAGCTCATTTATTAAGTACTTTTCCTTTCGGTTTAGTTGTGTTAGCTAGCGGAAATAGCCTTTGATATGATTATACAACAGCCAAACGGAAAATGCAATACTTTTTCTTTAATTTACTTAAAGAAATTTCGATTTTAAGTTAATTATTCGTTTTCGGCTTTTTCCGAAGTTTCCGACACCGCCGCATAGGTATAATCCGAAATATTCGGCTTGAATATCGTTATGTATATGCCGGCTGCGCACACACAGAAGAACAGAATGTTTACGAACATTGCAATTTCTGCCGCTGTATCGCTGTAGGTCAGAGTCGAGCTTAACTGCATTACAGTTATCAGCAGGTTTATGACCTCTGCAAGTATAAACGATACAGCCGCCGCAGGTCTTGCACCTTTTTTCTTTGCGGCACAGATGTTGGTGGCTATCGCCATACCGATATTTATGCACAGTATGATAAAGATTATCAGCACCGTGATAAACATTATCGCCGATTCGGGCAGAGCGAAATCATCAGGCTTTTTAGGGTCTTTTATAAAGAATATAGAACGCAGAAGATTTCTCAGGTACAGCGGATACAAAGCTGCAGTGATAACCGCATTAGCATACAGTGCGATTACGCTTGCTGTCAGAAACAGTCTGCCCTTATGCAGTTCTTTCTGCTGACGCTCAAAAAACTCCTGTTCCAGCTTTTCTTTCTGCTCTTTTGTGAGTGCATCATCGGAAATGATTATGTCCTGCTTTTTCAATTTGCCCTCCGTAGAAATGTATGTATCTTATTCGGTAACTGTTTCAGGCTCTTTTTCTTCTTCCTCGCATTCTGCTTTCACTGCAGATTCACCTTTAAGAAGGTCACGAATCTCGGTGAGAAGCTCTATCTGAGGATCGGGCTTCGGTTCTTCTTTAGGCGCTTCCGCTTTCTTTCTCTTGAATGCGCCGAGTACCTTTATCAGTATGAATACCGACAGTGCGATGAGTAAAAAGCTGATAACGGAATTTATAAATGCGCCGTAGCCGATAGCGACCTCAGGCTCGATAATCTCCGTACCCTCTTTCACAGCCGCCTTGAGTACGATTTTAAGATCGGAGAAGTCTATCTGACCTGTAATCATACCGAGCGCAGGCATAAGAATGTTGTTTACAAGCGAGGTAACTATTGCTGTGAATGCCGCACCGACAATCATACCTACTGCCATATCCATTACGTTGCCCTTGGATATGAAGTCCTTGAATTCGCTTATGAACTTGATTTTTCCGACCTTTTCAACACCCTGACCTACCGCCTTGAATGCCTTTGCATCACGAATGTCCTTGTGATGTGTTTTCTTTTCTGTTGACATTTCAATATTTCTCCTTTATTATTCGGCTTTATCGACGTTTGATGCGTCCTCGTAAACCTTGATAAGCTCAAAGTCAATCTGTCCTAAGTTAACGTTTGCGTTGATGCACTTTACACGCACCTTATCGCCTATAGTATACATAGTGCCGGCTACACCGTCATAAAGAGCGATGCCGTTCCTTACCTCGAAGTAATTTTCCGACAGTGAGCGTACATCTATTTTGCCCTCTACCGTGTTCGGAAGCTCAACGAAAAGTCCGCTGCCGATAACGCCTGAAATGATGCCGTCAAATTCTTCTCCTATGTGCTTTTTCATATATTCAGCCGCATAGAAGTCCTCACAGCTTCTTTCCGCCGCTACTGCGGAAAGCTCTGTCTTTGTTGCCTGAGCCGCCGCTTTGACAGAGAATTCGCCGTATTTCTTTTTCAGCTTGTCCGCACCTTTTCTTGAAACATAGTCGGTCAGGATACGGTGGATAGAAAGGTCGGCGTAACGTCTTATCGGGGAAGTGAAATGTGCGTATTCCTTCATTACAAGTCCGAAGTGACCGATGGGCTGTTCGGAATACTTTGCCTTAGCCATAGTACGCAGTACGATTCTGTTGATGATCATATTCTTAGGATCGTCTGCTGTTTCTTCAAGCAGCTTTGCGAAGTTTTTCGCTTCTGCCTTTTCATTTATTCCGAGCGGATTTACACCGAGTGCTTCGAGAGTGGTTTTCAGCGATTCGATCTTTTCAGCGGGCGGATTTTCATGCACACGGTAAACAAAGGGGATTTCCTTTTTCATACCTACCTTAGCGGCTGAGTTATTCGCCATCAGCATAAATTCCTCTATAATGCCCTCCGAAACACCCTGTATTCTCGGCTTAATGTCAATACAGATGCCGTTTTCGTCACAGATGACCTTGCTTTCGCTTGACTTTATATCGGGAGCGCCCCTGTCCTTACGTTTCTTTATAAGTATCTGTGCAAGCTCGTTCATAACGGGTATGCAGTCGATGACATCCTTGTATTTTCTCTTTATCTGTGCGTTTGCGGTGCCGTCAAGTATAGAGTTTACCTCGCTGTAAACACCTTGTACACGGGAACGGATGACCGTTTTTGCAAACTTGTATTTCTTCACTGTACCCTTGTCCGAAATTTCCATAAGGCAGGAGAATGCGAGCCTGTCCACTCCGGGATTAAGAGAACATATACCGTTGCTGAGTTCCTTCGGGAGCATAGGTATTACCTTGTCGGCAATATAAACGCTTGTGCCTCTTTCAAAAGCGTCATTGTCAAGAGGAGAGCCTTCGGTGACATAGTGGCTGACATCAGCGATATGAACGCCAAGCTTATAACCGCCTTCTGTCCGTTCAATGCTTATCGCATCGTCAATATCCTTCGTATCTGCGCCGTCTATGGTGAATATGGGCAGGTCACGCAGGTCAAGCCTTTTAGCCGTCTGCTTTTCGTCAATAACGGCATTTACATACTGCTTTGCCTGATTGAGTGCTTCCTCAGAGAAATCGACCGGTATATTGTTCTGGATAAGATAAGCCTCGGTGGCGGATTTTGCGTATTCGCTTGAGCCAAGCACCCTTACTATATCAACGATATGTTCGGAGTGATGCTCACCACGCTTTCTTATGGAGAAAAGCACCTTGTCGCCCTCTTTTATCTGCTCCTTGACTTTAAGAATTGTGAGGGGAGGACAGCCGAGCGAATCGGGCAGAACTTTAAGCATCATTCCCTCTTTTACGATAACTCCGCCGAACAGCTCCTCCGATACGTCAAGCACCGCAAGCACCTCGGCGGTCGCACTTCTTTGTTCTGTCTTAGCGGCTATCTCACGGGCGATGACCGTATCGCCGGGAACAGCGCCCTTCAGCTTTCCGCCGCTTACAAAGCAATCCTCACCTGTTGAGAGATTTGTAACAAAGCCGAATGTGCGTGACAGCGTTGCAACCTTTCCTGTGAATACTGTGCGTATGTCGCTTATATAATACAGGTCGCTTTTGGCTTTGAATATAGTCCTCTGACGTATCATTGACTTTGTCGTGTTTTTCAGCTTATCAAGATATTTTTTCGGCAATTCGTTCTTGTTTGCTATCTGCTTTAATGTCATTCCCCCGCCGTTTTCAAACAATGTGGCGATAATAAGTGTTTCTAAATTCAAAATGTTTTCCTTTCTCTGTGCGGTTTTTCGTTACCGCTGTTCTTAACTTCTTCATTTTCTTTAATCTTTATTATTATAATACATTTCACGCTTTTTTTCAATAGGTAAGAAGCGTTTTATCTCAACTGTCACTGCATACTCGAAGCAGTTATAGACAAAGATTTGAAATCCCTGCCGCCCGAGCAAAAGGCACAAATGCAACGGGATAATATCCGTATGCTTAACGAGAATTATGCTGAAAAGAGCGGAAAATACAAGCAAATTGCAGGCTTGCCGGTTGACAATACAGCAGAAAGTGGTATAATTAAACCAATAACAGTAGATGATATTGCCGCAGTTGATAAGGACGGAACAATATCCGATGAATGCAAAGAAGTTATTGCAAGCACTATCGAAAAATTCCAAAAAGATGGGCATGAATTTAACTTTGACGCAGTAAGAATGGTGAATATTCCCCCAAATATAAACGGCGGTCAAGATGTCCTACGCACAAATGCAATTGATAGCGGAGGTTATCCAAAAGTAGTATTAGAAATCAATAAAAATGTTTTTGCTGATGCAGATAAACAATCGATAGATTGTATGTTTATCAATGCGGAAAACACAGTATGTAACTCTTTAGAAGATGCAGTAATTCATGAAATAGGTCATGCAAAAACAATTTATTCTCGTACCTACGCTAATTACGAGCGAATAGCAGAAGAACTTGAGTTTGTTCATGATATTGATGTATCTAAATTAGCAAGTAGCGATGGCTTAGAAGGTATAGCCGAATGTGAGGTGCTTTTAAGCCGCGGAGAAAAACTATCCGATGAAATAATGAATTTTTACACGACATATACAACAGGAGGTGGTTGATATGGTACCGGTATATGTTTTCGATTGCGTATATTGTAAAAATGTGCGAAAAGATGATAAGTATAGATTGGTCTGCGGAGCTTATCCTAAAGGCTTCCCGGAAGAAATCGTCCACAGCATAATAAAACCTCACGAATTGAAAGAATGTGGAAATGGGTTTAAATTTGAGGATAAAAGAGCAAAAAAAGTGAACAAAACTTAATAATTTTACCGCCCCTTTTAGAGCGGTATTTTTATATCAAAAATCAGAAAGGAAGAACTACAATGGAACTTAAAGACACGGTTGCACTTATGGCAAGTGCAGATTTCAAGGATAGATTCAAAGGTGAATACTACCAGACAAAGATTCGCTATGAAAAGCTACATACAATGATAGTGAAGTATGAAGCAGGAACGCTAAATTTCGAGCCTAAATGCAGTATAGAACTGTTAAAGGAGCAATCAGCTGCGATGGGTAAATATCTGTATATGCTTGAAGTAAGAGCAACCATTGAGGGCGTTGAACTGTAAGAGAGGGTTATTGTTATGACTACAAGGAAATACCGCAAAAAGCCTGTCGTTATCGAAGCGTATCAGACAGACAAGGAAATGATAATACACACGCTTGAGGGTGATATGAAAGCCTCTGTGGGTGATTACATCATAACAGGAGCAAACGGCGAACAGTACCCCTGCAAGCCCGATATTTTTGAAAAAACCTATGAACCTGTTGGTAATATATCGGAATGAAGCACCTTAACGGGTGCTTTTTTATATTCAAAATCAGAAAGGAGGACACTGATATGAACAATATCGAAAAGGCAATCGAGATAAGAAACGCAAGAATACGTTTTGTGTCACTTGTCGATAAGGCGGCAAATCTTCAGAGCTTCCTTGTTACAAAAAACAAGGACGGCGAAGCAAGTTTCAAATAACCCCTTGACAAAACGCAGAAACAGGCATATAATATAAAGGTAATCTGTTTCAGGGCGGAGTGAAATTCTCCACCGGTGGTAAAGTCCACGAGCGCAAAGTATTTGTGCCGATTCGGTGAAATTCCGAAACCGACGGTATAGTCCGGATGAAAGAATCAGAAATGCTTGACCGCAAATCCTTTATTTAAGCGGTACGACACTTTTGAGATAAGGTAAAGCCCCGAAAATACGGGGCTTTTATTTTTTGGCGAACAGCTGAAAGTCACCTTTGGAGCAGATATAGAAAGGATGATTTTTATGCAGACACAAACAACAAATCCAAGCGGAAACAAGGCACATATCGTATTCGATGTGAGAAAGCTCGTTTTCACGGCGCTCCTTGCGGCTATTTCTTCGGTGCTGATGCTGTTCAGTATCAAGGTACCGCTGATGCCGAGCTTTATCTCGTTTGATTTTTCGGATTTCCCGGCGGTAATGGCTTCGCTCACAATGGGTCCCATAGCAGGCGTTTTCGTATGCCTTGTAAAGAATATCATCAACCTGTTTTCGAGTATGACAGGCGGTGTAGGAGAACTTTCAAACTTTATTCTTAGCTGTTGCCTTGTCATACCGGCAGGCATTATAGGCAGAAAGATAAATACTTATAAAGGCGCTGTAATCGGCTGTGTTGTCGGAAGCGTTGTAATGGCTCTGCTCAGCATAGTATCCAACTATTTCCTTGTATATCCGATATACGAGAATATTATGCCTATCGAGGCAATCATTAATATGTACAAGGAGATAAACCCGAATGTAAACGGCCTTCTTGAATGCCTTATCGTGTTCAACTGCCCGTTCACACTGATAAAGGGTCTTGTTGCGTCGGTGCTGTGTATGCCGCTTTATAAGGTGTTAAGACCGGTGTTCAACTCATATTACAGAAAGTGATTACAGACGGATAAATTCGGTGTGAAGCCGTTAATAATGCCCTGTGATGCGGTACATCACAGGGCACAGCGTGTCGAAAAAGTATTTTTCGACACGCTGCAGACGTTGAGAAACACACGCAGACAAGGAAACCGCTCCGACAGGCGTACAAAGGTACGTCGAGGAGCGGTTGACACAGTAAGCAAAAATGCTTTCACACAGCCGTTTTTACGGCTGTGTGAAATTCTTTTTATTTATCTGATTTTTAGTTTGCGCCGGTTTACTTTTCTGCATTTTTGCGGTGCGTGGGTTTATCGACAGTCTGAGCCCTGTGATGCGGTTGCGTCACAGGGCTTTTCGTATGTCGGGGTACATTATTCCTCGTTTATTGCGTTGTGGATAAATCTGCATATCGGGTACAGTGAGCGGAAGCCTTCAAGAATGAGCGGTTGCAGTTTATTCGTGAAAACCGTTTCATTTTCGTATGTAAAGCTTGCAGTACAGCTTATGGATTTTCGGTTGTACCAGCCGTCAAGCAGGGGAGAAACCTCGCCTTTTTTCCGCTTGTAGAAGTCGCCCTCAAGTGTGAAAATTTTCTGCTTGTCAAATACACGGACAAGCCCGGAAAACGTTTCGGGGTCGGAATCTATCGCATTTCTGAACCTTTGCATTGAGCCAGCATTGGCGCTCCACATACCCATTCCGTAGCCCCAGCCCTCGCAGGAAAGTTCAAAGTAGAACGCAGGTGCGACCCACCAGTCCTTGCGTGTTTCCTTGAAAGTAAACCAGTAGTTATCACGGTACGGGTAGGCGTGAGGGAACCGAGCGTCCTTTACTATCCTTGAAACAGAGCTTACGGTTTCATAACCTATCTCACTGTAAAAATCGCAGAAAAGCTCATCACAGAGCGATTTCATAGGCTTTGCGAGATTTTGCCGGTATTCGTCTTTATGACTTTCGTACCAGTTTTTATCATTATTCAGCCGTATTCCCCACAGGAAATCTATAGCCGATCTGTCAAAACCTTCAAACATAATATTAATCCTTTCATATTGTTTCAAAGTATATTTTACACTGTTTACGGGCAAAATGCAAGTGGTAATAAACGGACGTAAAGGGCATACAATTATTGTGAAATACGTTGTTAAACGGCTTTGCAATGCGAAAGGTGATAATATGAAGCGTAATAATAAATGGCTTGATCTTGTACTTTATATACTGTCGGCGGAGGTCATCGGAATGTCATCGGGACTGCTTGCAGGCAGTTTTAATGAATTCTTCCAAAAGTATAACAAACCGCCGTTAATGCCGCCGTCGTGGGTGTTCCCTGTGGTGTGGGTGATACTGTATGCGGTAATGGGAGTATCGGCGCATCTGATACATTACAGTGATGCGGCGGTGAGTGTGAAAAGAAAATTGCTGACGATATACTGGGTTCAGCTGATAGTGAATTTCCTGTGGAGCATAATATTCGTGCGGTTTGAACTATTGTGGCTTGCTGTGGCGGATATAGTGCTTCTGCTTGTTCTGATAGGGATAATGATACTCGGATTCGGAAAAGTAAATCGCATTGCAGGCGATATAAACATACCGTATTTTCTGTGGGTGGCATTTGCGACTTATCTTAACGTGGCGACAATATTTGTAAATTGACGCATAAACCTGTAAAATCGCATTGTCAAGCCGAAATTTCAATATATAAAAAATGCACCGGCTGTTGCAGAGTCGGTGCATTTTGCTTATGATTTAATTAATAAGCAGAATTTGTTTTTCAATATAAATTATATTGACATTATTCCTATATAATGGTATACTTTTCGTATGATGTCAGATGACTTCCTGATATGTGGTGTTGTAATGATTTTAAATTTTTGCATGGACAATTTGCCTTGCTGAATTGTATTGATTATAGGTATAGTAACAAACTCAATAAGCACTCCTAAGGTTTTGGCAAGTTAAAAATTCATTGCAGAAAGGAAGAAACATTATGAAAAATATGCGGTAATTATGATTGTTCTGCTTATAATGCTGATCGGCGGATGCAGTGCCGGTAATAAATCGCTTTCTGACGGCTCGTCCGAAAACAGCGTTATATATAACAGCAGTGCGTCCGAAAACGATGTTAAGTATACTTATGTCTGCGCTCAGTACATATATTACAACACAGCCGATGAATTGATGAAAGCGTGCGATATAGTAATGTCGGGCAAGGTTACGGGAATATCATTCACGGTAAGGGACGGCAGAACGAATGACGAGGTTACCGGTGATACGTCTGAAAGCGACAAGGAAATCTGTACGGTTTATACGGTCGAGAAGGAATCTGCATATAAAAATACAGTCGGTAACGAATCAGACAGTATAGACATTTATGTTAACGGCGGTTTTAAGGATAAATACATTGACGAACAGCTCAAGGTACTAGGCGGCAGCAGAACGATAACCGTTTATAACAGACCTGAGATTGAAATCGGTAAATCATATTTATTCTTATCAAAAATTTATTAATTAGGAGGAGCTGATATATGAAAAAAGTAATAGGTGGCTTGGCGTTGCTTGTAAGTTTAGTTTTATCAGGATGCAGTAATTCTGAGAATCATTCAAAAACTGACGAGTATAAATATGATAAAGCAACATTTGAATCAAAATACGATTTGATATTTTTGTCATATTTTAATTTTGATACTGAATATGAGCGCCTTGAGAATAAGGTTGACATTGTTTGCGAACCGACAGACAGTTACAAGGATAAAAATAATGATTTAACAGAAATAAGTATAAACGGAGTAAACCATAAGGTCAAACGAACGGAAAAGTCTTATTATGATAATGAGTATCTGACAAGTTTTTACGACCGGCATTACACTTCTTACTCTACTACAAGCGTTGATGATCCGATTTCATCTATTTATGTTGATGACATAGGAAACGTTATAATCATAGACTATAATATCAATGATTCAAGTGAAAACAAAAGTATTGATATCGGAAGTGAAAGCAGAAAGAAAAAAGCTGAAGAATATCTTCCTCAATTTTGCGATCCGGAGAAATATATATTCGATGGCTCTGACGGTAATAATTTTATATTTTCATATTTTTCAGGAGATGTTCCAACGTATGATAGTGTTTGCATCAGCTTGCTTGATAATGGTTCGCTCAATGCAGTAAGGCATTTTTACAAAGACAGATTTGATGAAAATAGCGCTAATGCGTTTGATGATGTCAGTGCAATCGATAAATATGCACAAGAAGTATTGCAGGAAGAGATAAAAGATACCGATATAAAGGTTAATTACTTTGAAAAGCCTGTTATCAGTGGATATAAAGGGGAAACCGTGTTACTGATTATATGTGAACTGCAAAAAAACAACAAATTTTCTGAAGATTATTATTCTCTTGTTCAGGGTGGTATTATAGTGAAACCTAAATAAACTCTGTTTGAGATTCTAAGGGCTGAATTGTTGGTATATTGATCGTTGATTAAATAAGTAAAGACACAGCCGCGGTGTAAAGCTGTGGTGAGTGTCTTATGAATGAGAAAGTGAGGGGTGAGTATGAAAAAATATGCGGTAATTATGATTGCTCTGCTTATAATGCTGATCGGCGGATGCAGTGCCGGCAATAAATCGCTTTCTGACGGCTCGTCCGAAAACAGCGTTATATATAACAGCAGTGCGTCCGAAAACGATGTTAAGTATACTTATGTCTGCGCTCAGTACATATATTACAACACAGCCGATGAATTGATGAAAGCGTGCGATATAGTAATGTCGGGCAAGGTTACGGGAATATCATTCACGGTAAGGGACGGCAGAACGAATGACGAGGTTACCGGTGATACGTCTGAAAGCGACAAGGAAATCTGTACGGTTTATACGGTCGAGAAGGAATCTGCATATAAAAATACAGTCGGTAACGAATCAGACAGTATAGACATTTATGTTAACGGCGGTTTTAAGGATAAATACATTGACGAACAGCTCAAGGCACTCGGCGGCAGCAGAACGATAACCGTTTATAGCAGACCTGAGATTGAAATCGGTAAATCATATTTATTCTTATTGCGCATCCGTGATAACAAAGAGGCTTTTTTAGTAACTCCCGAGCAGGGATTTATTGATATTGAAAAAGAACGTAACAACAGCACGGTTGATGATTTCTCGGTAAATGAAATAATCAACAAGTATTTCTTTACAGAAAACAATACGGACAGCGAAAGCGAATAACCGAATCATATAGGTAAATTGTAAAAGGAGAAAAATATGAAAAAGTTAAATTTAATGATTATTGTTACTGTGTTTTCCATGATATTATTTTGCTCTTGTGCTCAAAACAATGATGTTATGGCATCTGTAAACGGAATTGACATAAAGAAATTCGATTATGAAATGCGGCTGAAAAGCAATGAAATTATGGCAGAGCTTATGACTGAGGACATAAATAATTCCGATTTCACAAGTGAAGAAAAAAATGCCAAGATAACGGAGATAAAAGAAAAGTGCTCAACAGATAAAGAGACAATAATAAACAGTATGATAGAAACCGCTTATATTGATTCTAAATATGATTCTATTACGCATGAGCAGGCAAAAAGTGAAATAGAAAAGCAAATGTCAAACCTTGACGCTTATGCCGATGAATATTCTCAGGTAGCCGCAAACGGTAAAATTATGGACGAGTATATCAAACGTATGGGAATCACAAAAGATGAATATATAGATTTAGCTGCAGACAGCTATATCTCATACGTTAATAAACAAAAAGCAAAAGAAGAATTTGCTAAAGAAAAAGATATCGGTGACGATGTTCTTGACAAAGAGTTTGAATCATATATCAAGCAGGAAATATCCAAAACCCTTGCTGTGTACTATAAGTAAGCAAAAAAATATTATCATTGCAGAAAGCTATGCTGAATACGGATTCGAATTACTGAACAAAGAAACATCTGCATTTTTTCATTTTGCTGTAATTATAAGTACAAAAATAATTTCTTGGAAAAGCGGACAAACAGAGGCACTCGGTTGTAATAAACGTCGGTGAATATAAAGTAAGACACAGCCACGGGGTAAAGCTGTGGCGGCATACTGTAGATAAATCTGCACACCGTAAAAAACGCCGATAAATAATCTGACATAAATTTAAAGATCGGATAAGTAAAAAAAATTTCGCACAGCCGTAAAAACGGCTGTGCGAAAACATTTTTGCTTTATGTCCGGATACCGTTTTCAAGGCGATTTTCCCAGGTGTGAGAGCCTGTGGCTATCGGCACATTGTCGCTGTTGATAAGCACGGCTTTAATTCTTGTAGAGCCGAACTCTATGCCGAGAGCAGTGTTGCTGTTTGCTATATCGTTTTTGATTTTCAGAATATCCATAATGTATCTCTTTTGAATAACAATCAGATTTTGTCAAGAAAAAGTATAACATATTATCATATCGGAAACAAGGCAACGTTTTGTGCAGTAGAATATTATCCATAAAAAAAGTAAAAACCGATATGAAATAATTCAGTCTGTCGATAAACCTCTTGTTTATCGAAAATGGGGTCGCAGGGGCATAGCCCCCGTACAGGTCGTCAGCCATTTGTGCCACCGCATCGTGCAGTGGCTTTGTGCGGCTGACAGCAAGCATCCTTGCTTGGTCTAGGGGCGGTAGCCCCACATTCATTCCCGGCAAGGATGCCGGGCGTGTATGCCCAAAGGCTCTGCACGATGCAGAGCCAAAAAAGCATACACAGCCCTTCACCACGGGGAAGGGGTTTGGGGTTTCGGCAAGGAAGCCGAGATAGAACGCCCAAAGGCTTTGCAGGACGCAAAGCCCACAAAGCGTTCTTATAGGGATAGAGAACAAGCACTTTTTTGGAAAAACAGACTTTTTCTACAGTCTGATAATTATCGAAAGTGTAATTTGTTTCATTTGCTTAGTGTAAAATACACAATTTTGATTTCAGCTTTCTAACAAACATAATATAAATTATTTTGAACGGTTGATTTCAGAAACGAAATGTGGTATACTCTTATTTGAATAAGTATATCCGGAGGTCAGAAAACAAAAAGTCTGCGGATATAAAGGAGGGAGATTACTATGTTGAATATAAAGCACAGAACAGAGATAATTTCAGTGATAGCGGCTTTATGCATAGCGATCTTCGTGGTAATAGCGTCTTTGTTTATGGCAAATACCATATCTGCACTTGACGGAGAGGTCAACAATTATATAGACAGAGCGGCTTCTCAGAAATGTGACATAGTGGAAAGCGCAATAAGGAACGATGTCAATACGGTAAAGAATCTTGGCGCCTGCGCAAGTAATTATAAGACTACCGATAAGAATCTTATTATCAAGATGATAAAGGATCTTGAGAATAGCTGTTCAACGATAGACGCATTTATAATCGCCGATGAGAACGGCGATGTTATAACAAGCAAAAACATAAGCAAGAACATATCCGCCCGTGAATATTATAAGCGGGCTATGAACGGCGAGGTGTATATTTCAAAGGCGATATACAGCGAGCCTGATGAAAAAATGGTAAATGCAATCGCTGCACCGATCTATGGCGATTACAGGCGTATTGTGGGTATGGTTGCGGGAATATGTGACGCAAGGAGCTATAGCAATCTGCTTGATATGTCATTCGGCGGTAAAGAAAACGACAGTAACGGATATGTGCTTAATTCTGACGGTGAAGTGATAATGTCCGGTGAAAATGCACTCGGCGACTATGCTCCTATGGGAGATTTCTTCTTCTCGTCCGATATTCTTACAGGGGTGGAAGAAAGCGTAAGAAATGCCGTCAAGGATAACTTTGCAAAGGTCGGAGGAAGCGGTATTGTAAAAAGCGTCTGCAAGGGCGAAAAATATGTAGCGTATTACAGCGGTATGTCGGGCTTTGATAATCTGCATTATCTGCTGATATTCAAAGAGAATGTTGTAGCGGCAGAGCAGAATCATTACGCAATGATAAACATATTGATGTACGCATTCTTTGTGCTGATACTGATTATTGTAATTACGGCATACATAGTGATAGTCAGGGTATCGTTCCGAAGGCTCACCAAGGCCAACGAGGAGGTCAGCAGGATAGCATATACTGATAGCATAACCGGCTACGGCACATGGGATAAGTTTGTGCTTGACGCAAAAAGTCTGCTGAGGCACGAATACCGCAGATATGCGCTTGTCAGCTTCGATATTGACAAGTTCAAGGCTATCAACGATATGTACGGTCACGATGAGGGCAACAGGGTACTTAAGCTGATTGCCGATACGGTAAACAGAAATCTTCAGGACGGTGAGACCTTCTCAAGAATAAACTCGGACAATTATTATATACTTATGCTTTATAGCAGTGACAGTGATACTGCAAGACGTATAGGCAGTCTGATACAGGCTATCGAATACGAAATAACCGAGTTTGTGCCTGTGCTTTCATTCGGTATTTACAGGATAACCGACAAGAGCGTGTCCATAAGACGTATGGGCGACCTTGCGGATATAGCAAAGCGTACCGTAAAGTACGGCGACGACAGTGCATATACGTTCTACAGCGAGAGTATGCTTGAAAAGATGCGTGAGGAAAAGCGCATTGAAAACGAGATGCAGACAGCGCTTGATATGCATGAATTCTGCGTTTTCTATCAGCCTAAGGTTTCTCTTGACGGCAAGGTTAATCTTACGGGTGCGGAGGCTCTTGTAAGGTGGATAAAGGACGGCACGGTCATTTCTCCCGGAAAATTCATACCGCTCTTTGAAAAGAACAGATTTATTGTCAAGCTGGATTATTACATTATGGATCAGGTATGCCAGAAGATCAAGCAGTGGGAGAGCTATTATCCGTATCTGCTTATATCGGTCAATATGTCAAGAGCACATCTGAGAGATCCGCAGTTTGTCGAAAAGCTGAACGATATATGTTTATCTCACGGCGTTTCAACGTCAAGCATTGAAATTGAGATCACAGAGAGTGCGGCTTATGAGTCGCTCGATGTGCTTACGGCTGTGTTCAAGCAACTCAAGGATTACGGATTCCATATTTCGATTGATGATTTCGGCTCGGGATATTCTTCGCTCAATATGCTCAAGGACTTGCCTGCCGATGTGCTGAAGATAGACAGGGCATTCCTTGCGGAATCAAACAGCAACAAGAGAGCCAACGATATACTGGGTTATGTTATCAGAATGGCAGGCTCGCTTGGTATGCATACAATATGCGAGGGTATCGAAACCGATGAGCAGGCAAAGCTGCTCGGCGGTCTTGGCTGTGAGATGGCACAGGGATTCTACTTTGCAAAGCCTATGCCGAGTGATTCCTTTGAAGAAATTCTTAGGGGCAACAGCAAGACTATCAATATTCCGAGTAATGATCCCGAGGAGGATAAATGAGCATTTCAAATGATTCTTTATCGATAATTGCAGGTATTATTACCAATACGGCAAGGTCAATGACTACGGTTATGAGATATATCTATACCGTGTCGGACAGCGATTTTTACAACATAAATATTAAGGACGTTTTCAGAATTGCCCTTATGGACGTTACCGAAACATCACGGCTTGAAAATCTCGGAATAAGGATAAAAACGCCCGAAAACGAGGCAATGTTCGAAACGGCTGAGTTCGGCAGGGTACAGCATCTTATTATGTACAGCCTGGCGGCAAGACTTCCGCTTATTTCAAGACAGATAGAGGATTTTCCGCTGTCGGATAAGCAGCTTAAACAGGTGTACGAGCTGATGATAAAGAACGGTGCGGATAATTTCGGAGAGGTTATCTACGAAAGCTATGAGGGCAATTTTAAAGTCAGAAAGCAGAAAAATCCTTTGCCGTCATATTCATCGGACTGGTTCAGACGTTATGTTTACACATATATGCCGAAGTTCGGTGAGATAAATAACCGTAACCTTTATTTCCTCGGCTGTGTTGAGGCTATGTTTCCGCTTTATTATTCGGCAATGACAGCACAGCTAAAAAAGGTCATGTTCCTGCTTGATAAGTGAATTAAAATCAAATCCCACAAACGTTTTAAGGCGGTTGTGGGATTTTGTTAATCGGAAATCAATTACCGGATTTTATTGTAGCAACTGCAACAAATGCAAAGGAGGATAATATGAGAGAGATTGAAACAAAAAGACTGTTTCTCAGAAAACTGCGAAAAGATGACGCAGAAAGTATTTTCAGAAATTGGGCGAGTGACAGCGAGGTTGCAAAATACGTTACATGGAATGCGCATAAGGATATAAACGAAACCAAGGCGATTCTTGATATGTGGCTTGTGGAATATGATAACGACAAATGTTACCGTTACGGCATTGAAAATAGGGCTGACGGTGAGCTTATAGGAATGATAGATGTGGTCGGTTATCATCACGGAAATCCCGTGATAGGGTATTGCTCCTGCCGCAGATACTGGGGCAACGGATATATGACCGAGGCGCTGGGTGCTGTAATGAAAGAGCTTGCGGAGGACGGATTTGATACATTTGTCATTGAGGCGGCGGAAAAGAATGTTGCAAGCAACAGAGTTATTGAGAAAAACGGATTTCAGCTTGTTGGAAAGAGAGAGGAAAGGCTGTCGGAAATGAAGCCGCAGGTCGTTACGATAAATTCGTATAGGTATTATGTTGAAAAATAGATACAAAAACAACCGTCCGTGTGGGCGGCTGTTTTATAAGCGTTTGTTTGTATTAAGTATCAGACCTGTCGGTAAAGTGAATAATTCATCGATTAATAAATGAATCCGCACTAACAAGTTGCTATCGCCGGTAACGGAGTTCAAGCAACCCGCCAACCGTCAGAACGGCAAATTGGGAGTGGCGGCACGCCACACGGTGAATTTGAGGCGGCACGCCACACGCCTGCCTTCAAAAAACGTGCCCCCGGCACTTTTTTTGAGGACAACAAAACAATACAAAAACAGTTAAGGGAAACTTTTTATCTTGCAAAAAGTTTCCCTAACCCTTCAAAAATTCGCTTTATAATAAGAAATTTCGCTTTCTGCGGAAAGCGATTTAAGGCTCCGCCTTAAAAATCCGCAACCTTTTGAAAAAGGTTGACTAAAACTTTTAACTCCCCATTTCAACGTTTATTACCGCCGGTAAGGGAGGTCAAGCAACCCGCCAACCGTCAGAACGGCGAATCTGAGGCGGCACATTGCCGCCCGCCGCACTTACTTTGCAGTGCTCGCATTTACATAAGAATAACCGCTCCAGACCGTGTTGCCGTTTATAGTTTTATATGCTCTGATTCTGAATCTGTAATCGGTACCGGCCGTAAGCTCAAGCTGTGTATAGTTGGTTATCGAATTGTCAATTACACTTCCTACCGTCGTCCATTTACCGTTCTGTATCATTTCAAACGAATAACCGTCCGCTGTGGTATTTTTATCCCAGTTGAAACGTATTGCTGTTTTCGCCGTTATCGTACTGCGGAAATTCTTCATATCGGACGGTGCGGTTACCTCATTGATAACCGTGTTGTATACGCTGTAGATCCTGCCGTCCTCATCATTTATGTACGCTCTTACTCTGAATTTGTAAGCAGTTGCCGCTTTGAGACCTATTATCTTATGAGATGTCGATGTGTTATTTGTCTTTGTAGCAATTATTTTCCAGCCCTTGCCGTCAAACATTTCAACAATCGAACCGTCAGCCGAAGCATTCTTATCCCATTTGAGCGATACGGAGTTATCTGTTCTTGCTCCGAGCGTAAGACCTGTCATTGCCTTGGGGAGTGTACGCACATTGAGTACATCGTTGTATTTACTGTATACACGCTTGCCGTCGACATTTACATAAGATTTTATTCTGAACTTGTATAATGTTCCCGCTTTAAGTGATGCCACCTTATGCGATACGGAAAGTCCGCTTGTCATATCTGCGAGCTTCACAAACTTATTGCCGCTGAGATACTCAACGATATATCCGTCAACGCCTTCTGCCTTATCCCATTTAAGAGAAATATACTCGGCATTTCTTGCGCCTGCCGTAAATCCTGTTACAGCCTTAGGTGCCAGTGTGCTTATACTGATCATATCGCTGTATTTTCCGTACAGCTTCTTGCCGTTTTCAATAACGAACGGTCTTATTCTGAATGAATATTCCGTTCCTGCCTTAAGCTGAGTTATCTTATGCGAAACAGCTGAATTGTTAGCCTTTGTTGTCGCTACACTCCACTTACCGTTCTGACAAATCTCAATCTCGATGCCGGCGGAAGTTGTGTTCTTATCCCATTTCAGCGATATTGAATTATCGGTTCTTGCTCCGAGTGCAAGTCCTGTCATAGCTTCCGGTATTGTAGTCACATTGAGTACGTCGCTGTATTCGCCGTAAACACGCTTGCCTGAAACATTGATGTAGGATCTTAATCTGAATTTATACAACTTACCGGCTTCAAGCTCTGTTGTCTTATGCGAAACAGAATTTCTGCTTGTCTTTTCGGCAAGCTTGACAAACTTGTTGCCGCTGAGATACTCTACAATATAGCCGTCCGCATTTTCGTCCTTATCCCACCTGAGCGAAACATAATCCGTGTTTCTTGCACCGTATATAAGACCGGCAACCTTAGAAGGATATTCACGCTTTGCGGTATAGTCGTCCTTATAGCTGTCACCGCATACCGAGCAGGTGTACAGTGTATAACCCTGTTCATCAAGCGTAGGTTTTACAACCGTGCTTGTATATGTATGTGCTATCTTATCAATCGAAATAATATCTGTCTTTGCGTCACAACGTGTACAGTGTCTTGATTTTGAACCCTCCGCCGAGCAGGTAGCCTGCCTGTCAACAGTCCATGTCGATGAATAGCTGTGACCGAGTGCCGCAGTTGAACGGTATTCCGAATTACTGCACCTTGAGCATACCCTCTTTTCACTGCCGTTTGTTGTACAGCCGGGATTTACTGCTGTATACCATGAACCGTAGCTGTGACCGAGTGCTGATACAGAGCGTGTTTCGGCACTGCCGCATCTTGAGCATACTCTCTTTTCCGTACCGTTTGTTGTACAGCCGGGATTTACTGCCGTATACCATGAGCCGTAGCTGTGACCGAGTGCGGGTGTAGAGCGTGTTTCACTACTGCCGCATCGTGAACAGGTGCGTTTTTCTGTACCTGCACCGTTACATGAGGCACTTGTTGATGTAGTCCACGAACCGTAATTATGACCGAGCGCAGATGTTGAGCGTGTTTCTGTTTTACCGCAGGAACATTTTCGTTCATCTGTGCCTGCCGCAGTACAGGTGGCTGCTGTTTTTGTATACCATGAACCGTATGAATGTGTATGTGAAAGACTGCCCGAAATATATTTGCAGAAGTTGAGAACAAGCCAGCCGTCACTGCACTTGCCCCAGGTATAACCGCCTGCCGACTTCTTTTCAGTTATATATACCGATGTTCCCTTGGGATACGCCTTAACGACAGAGTAATTTGTGCCCGGACCCTTTCGAACATTAACGCCCTCCGAAACGTTTACCTGCCATAACTCCTGATTTGAAGGAGCGGCAGCACCTGAAGCCTTATATGTGTATATTCGCTCTATTACATTTTTATATGCTCTTTTTGTGTATGTCGCAAGTGAACTCGGTTCTGCACTTGAGCTTTCATTTGAATTGTATAGCCATATCTCCTTATTTGCCTTTGACAACGCATTTCCGACAAGCAGGAAGTGATTGCTGTCGGGATTTGTAGACGTCGAGAAACAGATAATGGTATAATATCCCTTATTGACATTATCCATTATCTTGCCCTTTATATCAATGTTCTTATTGAACGCAATGGTCGAACCTACAAAGGTCAGCGAAACGCCTCTTTGCTTAGCATATGTACACGGAGCAGACGAACCGTTGAGCTGTGCTATCGTACCGCTGATAAATCCGTTGTTCTTCTCCCAGTTATAATAAACATCGGGATTGAATCCGGACGGAGCGGCTCCGATCTCCTTTATGAGCTTTGCCTGCGCCACAACCCAACAGCCGTAAGAACGCATCGCACTGTATCCTGAACCTCCCTGAGACCATTTTCGATAGTCGCTTGACCAGCTTGCCGCACTTGCAGTTGTACTGACGCTGTCCTTTATTAACGGCAGGTTGTCGCCGAGCGGAGTTGCAACGGCTGTAAATGCCATTAAAGCTGCAATTATGCCTGCTGTCAATTTTCTGAATTTCATAATATCACTCCTTATTTTTTGCCTAAACGGATAGACCTATTAAAATGATACATCAGATAATTTCATTTTGTGACAAAATGTGCATAAGATGCATTCCGAGTGTCACAAACAGCATGACACTGACGGTAGGATGATATTAAAAGCGTTGCAGAGGCAATTGCCAGAACTTATGCTTTTTTTGAAGGCAAATAATCTTTTGCAGGTGGTTCTTGAAGCTATATACCTTGAAAACAGTCGCAAAGAGGTGTCTGAGGTCGTGTTCATTTGACCGGAAGATACCGATACAGAGGGTAGCTCTGTATTGGAGGAAAAAATCAGGTGAGTTGTTGGCAGGAAAAGGATTTGTTATCAGTTATTTAATTATAATTCAATGTTGTTTTTGGCAATAGCAGTCGGGATTATCTGCCACTAAACATCGGCTGCAGAAATTTTTAAAAAAACACTTGACATTGTGCTTTTAATGTGTTATAATATACAAGCGTCAAAGAGATGTGCACTTCTGAAAAATAATTCAGATAATTTGCGGGTGTAGTTCAATGGCTAGAATCCCAGCCTTCCAAGCTGGTTGTGTGGGTTCGATTCCCATCACCCGCTCCATAGTTTTCACGAAAGTGAAAACTTATTTATTTTGATAAATATGAAAATGCAGACCATGCGCCACTAGCTCAGCTGGATAGAGCAACCGCCTTCTAAGCGGTAGGTCACAGGTTCGAATCCTGTGTGGCGTGCCATTTATGGTGGGTGTAGCGTAGCTGGTTAACGCGTCGGATTGTGGTCCCGAAGATCGTGGGTTCGAGTCCCATCTCCCACCCCATATTTATTAAGAACGAATGCCGCCTGCGCTGGCTTATAGTGCCGGCGGCATTTGTTTATACTGGGATATAGCCAAGCGGTAAGGCAACGGACTTTGACTCCGTCACTCGTGGGTTCAAATCCCGCTATCCCAGCCAAATACCGTTTAAACCGCATTGTTATGCGGTTTAATTTTTTAATGACCGAAATTTACACGAATTATTTCAGAAAAATTTTATCGAGTACACTTACAGCACGTTCTTCTCCCGGATAGAGATACGAATAAGTGTTCCGAGTTATTTCCACGTTATTTTGTCCTAAAAAGACAGGTAAGATTGAATACTACCTTTAAAAGTATTCAAACACATACGGAACAAACAACGTGCATGAGAACACCGAAGAAATGACAGCAGATGGAAGAAACATCTTATACAATGTGAACAATATAAAAAAAGTTGGACAGGCATCGTTGCTCTCACAAACTGCCGAGAACGACAGCCGTTTTGGCTTGCCACATTCCAACTTTGAAGTAACGGAAGCTCCTAATACGAATCTTAAAGTAAAAATACTTTAGTCCGTAGCAATGGAACTTCTGTTAATGAAAGCATATCACAATCTCTCGCTAAAGTCAATACCAAATTTTCTGTTTCGGAAGATATGTCGGAAGGAATGTTACGAGGAATTTAGAGATAAGTCTATAGTTGTTACAAGGACAGGTTGTAACATAAAAAGACGTGCCATATACAATAATGCCACAAAAATGCAATATCTATACATTAAAATTTCAACCCACCCGCAGCGCAGGTGGGTTAATTTCTTTTTTATTCTCAACTGCCTAAAATACTCAATTCAGCTGCTGTACTTTTTATAAAGCAGATCGGTGAGTTTAATTATATCCGAACGTGTGTTGAAAACCGATGGAGCAAGCCTTACTGTACCTGTTTCCAGTGTGCCTTGTTTTTTATGTGCAAGAAAGTTGCAGTGTAATCCGCCACGAAGATAAAACCCGTTCTGAGAAAGCATATCGGCGGTAACAGAACTGCTTTCATTTTCAGCCGTAAAGGATACTACAGGGAGCGACTTTGCACTTTCGCAACGGTAAAGCTTGATTTTAGCGACATTTGATACACGTTTTATAAAAAGATCACACAGCGACATTTCGTGAGAATATATTTTGTCAATGCCTTTACCGTTGACAAAATCGACACCTCTGCCGAGTGCTATTGCACCCGGTGTATTTATTGTACCGCTTTCAAAGCCGTCCGGGAGAAAATCGGGTTGATCTATTTCTCCGCTCGCACTTCCGGTTCCACCCTCAATCAGCGTACTGAGCGGATATTTTCCGTCGGTCACAAGAACACCTGTACCCATAGGTCCGTAAAGTCCTTTGTGACCGGGAGCGCAAATTATATTTATGCCGTCCGAAAGACTGAGAGGGATTACACCCGCCGCTTGCGCACAATCGGCGATAAGGCAGATGTTACGCTTTTGGCACAATGAGGCTATATCTTTTAGTGGCGTTATCCTTCCGTTTACATTACAGCCGGCAGTTATTACTATTACAGCAGTATCACGACGGATAAGGCGTTCTATCGAGCTTAAAAGCTGAATGTCGCTGTCACCGCTGTCAGCTATGCTGTAATTTATACGCTTTTGCTTATAAAGTGCGTGGAGCGGCCTTATTACCGAATTGTGTTCAAGGTCCGATGTTATCACATGGCAGTGACCTTTAGACAGGCAGACGCCTTTGAGAGCGAAGTTTATCGCATGGGTACAGTTAAGAGTAAAAACGGTATTTTCGGTTTCGCCGCCGAAAAACTCCGCACATTTTTCTCTTGCACTGAAAACTTGTTTTGACGTTTCAAGCGACAATCTATGACCTGATCTGCCCGGATTAGCACCATAGTCATAGAGTGCTTTTTCCGCTGTATGAAGTACCGAAACGGGTTTAGGGTAAGTAGTAGCGGCATTGTCCAGATATATCATCCTGCGTCACCGCCGTTTCTTATTTCAAGGCAGTTAAGACCGCCGAGCGAGAGCAAGCGACAGGTTTTGTCAGGATCATATTCCGTATATATTCCGAAACGGCATCCTTTTGAAGTTGTGATTTTCCCTGTGGTCGATGATATTTTATAACCGCTTAGTATCCGTCTTGCTTTTTCAGCAGCTGTAGCAGAGCGCAGTACAATAAAATACATTGTCTATCCCTCATTTCCTTATATTCACTGCCGTATTATATGCCGCAGACCTGCTAAAAGTTACGGAAAGAAACACAGAGAAAATAAATTGTCAGGTTGCCGAAAATAAAGTACAGCAAACAAGTAAAGGGATAATATTCACCTTGTAAAATCTATAAAATATATTATGAGCATTTAAGATAAAATACAGTTCACTGCACCTAAAACCGATATCTGTCCGAAATCGTTAGTTTCGTATGAAATACTGTCGTCTGTGTTTTTATCTTCGCTTGTTTCGTCTTCGCCGCCGAAAAGTCCCTGCAGTGCCTCGTATATCGCAAACTTTATTTCATAATCACGGCTTTCTTCGACCCGCTTGCTTTGTTCTTCGGTAAAAAATTCACCCGATGCGGCAGGCAGGCACAGCGGTGGGAACATTACGCACCACCAGTTCCTACCCTCTGCATTTCCGATAAGCAGGCGGACGGCTGTGTATTCTCCTGCCGGTAAGGTTACATTTTCGTACTTTCTGGTGGTAAAATATGTTTTTGCGACCTCGCATTTTACATTGTAGCTGTAGCCTTTGGAATGTACAAATTCGTTAGCCTTTTCTTCGATTTCGGCTCTGTGTTCGTTTGCAACTGCTACCGATTGACTGAAGCTGTCACAGTTTCCGAATACATCCGAAAACGTTGAAAGCATATAGTCACGCAGATCGTATTTCAGCGTCTGGTCATCCTTACTGTCCGAGTTTGCCAGTATATGAAGCCTCAGCACTTCCTGCGGCTTTTCCTCGCAATCCTCCGCAAATGCGGTAAAGGCTGTTATTACAATACATATTACCGCACCCAGTATCATAGCCTTGTCAAGAATATTACGTTTAAAAAAACCTGCCATAATTACCTCCGTAGCGTTTAGCTTTGTAAGGTAATTATTGACAGGTTGGTTTCGTTTATTCGCAGATAAGACTTTATTTCAGATTTTCTATCTGACTTAACCACAGCGTTGCACAGGCATCGCTCGGCATTCTCCAGTCGCCTCTGGGTGACAGCGTTACCGATCCGACCTTAGGACCGTCGGGCAGGCACGAACGCTTGAACTGCTGTGAGAAGAAACGGCGGTAGAAGGTTTTCAGCCATTTCAGTATTGTTTCACGGTCATACGCACCGTCAAAAGCGTACAGCGCAAGCCTGAATACTTTTTCGGGGGTAAATCCCCATCTTATGCCGTTGTACAGAAAGAAATCGTGAAGCTCGTAAGGACCTACAAGGTCTTCGGTTTTCTGCGATATTTCTCCGTTATGTGCAGGCAGAAGCTCAGGGCTTACAGGTGTATCAAGTATATCCTCAAGCGATTCTTTGAGCAGCTTGTTATCTGTCGTCTTGCTGTAGTAGCTGACAAGATGCTTGATAAGCGTCTTGGGTATTGAGCAGTTCACACCGTACATAGACATATGATCGCCGTTGTAGGTCGCCCAGCCGAGAGCAAGCTCTGACAGATCGCCCGTGCCTATTACAAGTCCGCCCGTCTGATTGGCGATGTTCATAAGCACCTTTGTGCGTTCTCTTGCCTGACCGTTTTCAAATACTACCGATAGATCGTTTATATCGTGTCCGATGTCCAGAAAATGCTGTTTTACGCTGTCGGTTATGTCGATCTCACGCAGGGTGACGCCTATTGCCTCACATATCTTCACAGCGTTTGATTTTGTGCGTTTTGTTGTGCCGAAGCACGGCATTGTCACCGCTACAATATCCGTCATAGGTCTGTCGAGCAGCTTCATTGCATTGGCGCATACAAGAAGTGCAAGCGTGCTGTCAAGTCCACCCGAAATTCCTATAACGGCGGTTTTTGCGTAAGTATGGGCAAGGCGCTTTTTGAGTCCGTGTGCCTGCATCGAAAGAATAAGCTCGCATCTCTTGTCGGTCTCATCGGCAGAGTAGGGGATAAACGGTGTGCGTGATACAAAACGTGTTATCTTTGTATCGGTGAGCGGTATATCAAACCATATAGTTTCCGTATCGCATTTGCCATTTCTGAATGATGTGTTTTTTCTGCGTTCAAATGCCAGCTTGTTTACGTCTATCTCGCTGATAACATAATCGTTTGAGAAAAGCTCGCTTTCGGCAAGCGTTGCACCGTTTTCGGCAATTATGTTATGTCCCGAGAATACAAGGTCCTGCGTGCTTTCGCCTTCTCCTGCGGAGCAGTAGATATAACCCGAAATAAGCCTTGCAGATTGATTTAAAACAAGCGAACGGCGGTATTCCGACTTTCCTATCATTTCGTTGCTTGCGGAAAGATTAAGAATGATATTTGCGCCTTCCTGTGCAAGATATGTCGAGGGAGGGCAGGGCGACCACAAATCTTCGCACAGCTCGATTCCGAAAGAAAAATCGTGCATAGTGTTACAGCAGAATATAAGTCCCGCACCGAAATACGCACTCAGCGAATCGTCGCATTCGCCGTCGGCGTCCGTGTCAAAGCGGTTTAAAAAATATTCGCATTTACTGCCGTCCCAGGCGGTAAAGTGACGCATCTCGTAAAATTCGTTGTAGTTCGGCAGGTACTGCTTAGGCACATAGCCCAGCACTTTTCCGTGATATGTCACAGCCGCACAGTTATACAGCTTGCTGTCAAACTGCATCGGCAGACCGACTACAGTTATCATATCAAGCTCCGACAGCTCTTCCAGAATCGTTATGAGCGCATTCTTAGCACCGTCAAGGAGCGTTGTCTGGTAGAACAGATCCTGACAGGTGTAACCCGTGATGCACAGTTCCGGGAAAACTGCGAGCTTTACATCTTTTTTAGCAAGCTCCTTTGCCAGAGAGATTATCTGCTTTGCGTTGTGCTTGCAGTCGGCAACCTTAATCTCAGGTGTTGCCGCCGCTACTTTTATAAATCCGTCTTTCATATTGTTCTTTTCGGCATAAGGCTTAAAATTCGTAATTGCCTGTCATTCCGCCGACCTTTCTTTCTATCCAGGTTAAAATATCGTCAAAAACTATTTCATTCATAGTTTCGTTTACAAGCTCGTGACGTGCGCCGGGGTACAGCTTGATATCAACGTTGCAGCCCTCGTCAATCAGCTTTGCGTATACGTTTCTTACGCCCTTGCCGTATCCGCCGACAGGGTCTGCCGTTCCTGCCATGAATATAACAGGCAGCTTTTTCGGCACCTTTTCAGCCCACTGCTGACTTGATACTCTGCGAAGAAGGGTAGTAAGGTCAACAAATCCGCTTGCCGTAAACACAAAATTGCTCTTTTCATCGTCGATATACTTTTTTACAACATCTCTGTCGTGAGTGAGCCAGTCATAGATAGTCTGGCAATCTTTGATTTTGTCGTTATACACTCCGAAAATGAGAGTGTTCAGCTTATCACTGCGGAAACGTTCGCCCTTCAAGGAAACAACGGAGCGTGTAGCCCTTACTCCTATTTCGGAAAGTGCCTTGTCATCGCCCGTACCCATAATTACGGCGCAGGTCAGCTCGCTAGGAAAGCGTGTGAGATACAGCCTTGCAACAAAACTGCCCATACTGTGACCTATAAGAATATACGGCAGTGCAGGGTACTTCTTTTTCATTATCATCGTCATACGGTGCAAATCGTTTACAAGATGGCTCCAGCCGTCCTTTTCGGCGAAAAAGCCGAGATCGTCGTTTGATCTGACGCTGTTTCCGTGACCGAGATGGTCATTACCGCAGACGATATATCCGTGTGAGGTAAGAAAATCCGCAAAGTGTTCATAACGCTCAATATATTCACACATACCGTGCGAAATCTGAATGATGCCTTTATATCCCACGTTCATAGGAAGAACCGGAACATAGATGTAATATGCACAGTTATCAGTGCCGTTCGAGGATTCAAAAGTGCCTGTGAGCTTTTCGTATGCCATAGCGTACCTTCTCCTTTCGCAAGACGCATCAAATATTTATTTATACTTATTATAACAAACACAGCCATAAAATACAAGTAAAAGAGGGAAAAAGGGGTTAAGCGGAGGAAGTCGGGACAAAACCGGACAGCCTGCGACTGCGGATAAGCTGTGCCTGAAACCGACTTTTGAAAAGAATTATTCGGTAAGAAATGCGATGATAACATACTTATCCGGTTTATTTTGCCGATGTGTTTTATGCTTATAACAGCTGTTATTATACGTAGATAAACAAAACAGTGCCGTGACTGAATGTGTCATTCGGTCACGGCACTGCTTTATTTAAATACAATGTTTTTTGTCAAGCAAATAAGCGGTAAACCGATCGGCTTTTTTCTCCGTTGCGTATGCAAGCAATTCATCGATATTGTTCTTTTTGATAACTCCGAATTGCTCCAAGTCAAGCACCAGCTTCATATCATCTGCATCAATGCAGAGCTTTACCGCATTTTTGCGAAGCGTAATAACTATTTCAGATTCAAAGATTTTCTGAAAACTCTGCTGTAATGAGTTATCTTTTCTGTTTTTATCATACCGTAGTAATTATATCACAAAATCAGTACATTAAACCGTACAGAAATCACAGCTTCAGGCTGTCCAACACATTCTTACCTTTTTTGAAATGACTTTCCTTGTACTCAAGCAAATATGCGGTAAACTGAACAGCCTTTTTCTCTGTAGCATATTCAAGTAATTCATCAATATTGTTCTTTTTTATAATACCAAGCGGTTCGCAAGAAAGCAACAGTTCTATATCATCTGTATCAATACAGAGCTTTACCGCATTTTTTGCAGAGCGTACAATATAAGATCTGTACATTTCTTTCTGCTCGTCCGTTAAATCAACGGGATAACGCAGTCTGTTCATTGCGACTTTGATTTTGTGATATACCCCCTTGATTTTCGGAAAAAATTCATCAACTGCGTTGAAATTGAACGTTGCGTTTCTTCCCCAGGATGATGCCAGTGTGTAGCAGTATTCGCCTTGAGTGCAGTCGCCGCCCATCCATACTTTGTACTTTATCTCATCAGTTTGTGCAGAGCGCACAGTCACCTCATAATCGAGCCAGTTATCATGAGTTTTATAGTTGACAACAGATCCTAACAATGAGTTGGGAGAGCCGCCATATTTATCTGAATGACTTTTACACGGCTTTGCATCGGGATCAATAGAATCATAAACCGTTATCTCCTTGCATCCACGGAAACTGTCTTTTCCGACTTTTCTTACAGTCTTAGGAATAGTAAAAGAAGATAAATTGCAACCTTCGAATGCACTGTCGCCGATGCTTATGACTGAATCGGGAATGACTATGCTTGTAAGGCTTCTGCATTCCAGAAATGCACGTTTGCCGATACTTGTGACTGAATTTGGAATTGTTACACTTGTAAGATTACTGCAACTTTCAAATGCGCTGTCGCTTATACTTGTAACAGAATCGGGTATAGTTACGCTTGTAAGACTGTTGCATTTTGCAAATACACTGTTGCAGATACTTGTGACCGAATCGGGAATTGATATTACGCTGTCCTTTCCTTTGTACGCAATAAGTATTCCGTTTTTCAGCACAACAAAATCATCCGGATATTCCGAAAGCCACTTTGTTCCTTTAAACGCATATTCACCGATATCGGTAACAGATTCGGGAATGGTCACGTCTTTAAGATTTTCGCATTTGTAAAATGCTAAGTTACCTATGCTCGTAACCGAATTGGGGATTGTTATACTTGTAAGGTTAGTACACTCGTAAAATGCACAGTTACCGATATCGGTCACTGAACCCGGAATGGTTATACTTGTAAGATTACTGCAACTTACAAATGTATGATTACTGATATTTGTCACGGAATCGGGAATAGCTATGCTTTCAAGACTGTTGCAGTCGGAAAAAGCGGCTTCGCCGATACTTGTAACCGAATCGGGAATTGCTATATTTTTAAGGCTGCCGCATTTGCAGAATGCACCTGCGCCTATGCTTGTAACGAAATCCGGAATGCTAACGGCTGTAAGGCTGTTGCATTCAAAAAAAGCATTGTCACTGATACTTGTAATCGAAACGGGAATAGTTACGCTTGCAAGATTGATGCATTCTTGAAACACACCTTTGCCTATACTTGTGACCGAATCCGGTATAGTCAGGCTATTAAGACTACGACAACCTCCAAAAGCATAATTGCCGATACTCGTCACCGAATCCGGAATAGTTACGTTTTTAAGGCAGGTACAGTTACTGAATGCACCGTCGCTGATACTTGTGACCGAACGGGGAATAGTTACGCTTGTAAGCTTGTCACACCATTCAAATGTACATACGCAGATTTTTGTAACAGAATTCGGAATAGTTATATTTTCAAGGTTGCTACAGCCGGCAAAAGCCGACCCGCCGATACTTGTGACCGAATTGGGAATGGTCACGTTTGTAATATTGTCGCAGCCCGAAAATGCCCGCTCACCGATTCTTTGTACGCCGTCAGGTATAACTATCTCGGTCACACCTTTCTCTTCGGTGTATTTCTTCAATACGCCGTTGCTGATTTGAAATCCCATATTTCCCCCATATCACTATAATATTCATTTCAGATTCAAAGATTTTCTGATAGCTCTGCTGTAATGAGCATCTTTTCTGCTTTTGTAATACCGTAATTATATCACAAAATCAGTACACAAAAACGGACAGAAATCACAGCTTCAGGCTGTCTAACACATTCTTACCTTTGCTGAAATGACTTTCCTTGTACTCAAGCAAATATGCGGTAAACTGAACAGCCTTTTCTCTGTGGCATATTCAAGTAATTCACCAATATTATTGTTAATTATAGCACTTTCCGTCGATTTTTGCAAATTTGATACAGTATTTTACTGATTATTTAAGAAAATTATTGAAATTTGCTAAATGGTGTGCTATTATAACAATAGTAAGAGAATAGTTGATTCATACAGTAAAAACGTAATTCGAGAAGCAAAATACGGTTATCAAAGTTTATCAAAATTTATTCAAAATGAAATTAACAAAGATGTTTGGATATTAAATAATACTTCCGTAAAAAGTATTGAATGGCATTTTTGTTGGAGTAAAGTTGCACAAACCGGTGGTCCATATGGTCCGTTGTTAAAAGAACTAACTAACCGTGGAATAGAATATTTTTTCATCAAGAAGGAGTAAATATGTATTGACATAAAAAGAAACTTGATTACGATATTTTAATTCCCACTATAAATAAACAATTTAAAAATTTCACTAAAAAAGAAGCGGAAAGCTATTTTGAGTGGTACAAAAATCAGTTGAAGTCACGTATAGAGTATTTGCGGAAGTATTCAGGCATTGACTTGGATTACTCGGTTAATTCTTTGGTTGACATCTGGGGTTGGTTTTTAAAAATTGCCGAAACTGAAAAAGCACCGAAAGCTAAAACAGAAGAGGTAAGAAAGCGTATAAAAAGTCAACCCAAAGAAATAATCGAAGATGTTTTAAACGAACATTCAAGACAGTTTTCTCTCGAAACTGAGTACATTATATGGGATATTGCTATGTACTTCGGTGAGGTGTATGTAAAAAACAATTCTTCGATAGCATGGGGTTACCATACTGATGTTAAAGCGGATTCGTTTGCTAATATGCCACTACTTGTCGGCTTTGAAGACAGAGATTTTACACCTGCCTTTAAAACGCATTTTGAACCTGTGTTTATGATTCGTGCTGTGGCGTGCAATATTTTTGACGGTAATCAGACAAAAGAGGATCTGTTACTTCTTTATAATAAATGGCAGAGAATGGTTCGTAATTGAAAATGTGAGATATTTCGTTATAATCTTTTAAAATCCGCTGACCTACCGTGATTCGTTGTCGTTCACATGGAAGAACGGCAGACAGCTTGCTTCTTTACAAAACGGTAACAGTGTGGTAGACTATATATACAATGCCGACGGAGTAAGGATAGGCAAAAGCGGAGCAAAAACCGTAACATATACCGTTTCCGGTACATAGATACTCAGTGAGAGTAACGGAAGCAACACTACCTACTATCTCTATGACGAAAGCGGCTCGCCGGTAGGACTTACTTACAAAGGAAAAACATATTATTACCGCAAAAATCTCCAAGGGGATATAATAAACATAACCGACAGCACAGGCGTAAAGGCAGTAATATACACCTACAACGCCTGGGGCAAGCTTATGTCAAATGACAGGCAACATGGAGCTTGCGGTTAAAGCCTGCTAATCTAAGTATCTACAGTTCACTTGGATTATATAAGTCCTGTCTATCAAATAAGGCAAAGAAAAACATTCGTGACTGATTCATCACGACTTAAAAAATAAGGGGGAAAATAATGATAATCAAAATAATTGTTCTGATGTCGCTATGTGCTGTAATTGCATTCAGAAAGCACTTTAAAAAACGTGCTTTATTTGTATTTGCTTTGATTGTGGCTATTTGTGCAAACATTTTTATTCCGGCTTTTGAATTTTTTGTTCGTTCAGAGCCTCAGAATGACAGAATATTGGATTATATCAGTGAACTCGATTGGCATGACAGCGACTTGTTAAAATCAAAAGGTTTTGATTGTGACGGCGAAACAGGTACATACGCAGATGATGATAAATTCAGCATTCATGTTGCTGATGCGACTTCTTATGATAAAGCAGAAATTGTTTCGGAATATAAAAATATTCATTATGAATATTTCTCGTACTTGTCGGATACTCTCCTGATTCCGCAGTTGCGTAAGAGCTATTCGGTTATAGTAGGTGATAAGGTTGTTGAGATCAATTACAAAGACTGCCTTAGTAAGCCGGGCATAATGGATAAGCTGGAAGGGATATTCGGTGTGTCAGCGTAATCTTGGTTAATATTTCTTCAGAGGAAACGATAAATGCAAAAAATTTTAGAACCCATTTTAGTTACGATAATTTTTGTCGGCTCATACATTCTAAATTATTCTTGCTTTGACACCTGTCTTTCCGATGATGTCGAGTTTAATTACGGAAAACACAAAAAGCGCAAAATATATAAAGAAACCCATGGCTTTTGGAGAAAGTTTTTCTTCATAGATATAAGAAAAATGGTAAGCCGATGGCATTACGTCCTGTTTATTGTAAATTTTGTCGCTTTTGTTCTTATGCTTATTTTGGTAAATATTTATGTATTGAGCGAAGAAAATGTATCCAGATGGTTGTTTCTTATTTGTGGCGGAGTTTACTTTCTGTCGTCTGTTCCAGTAGTATTTGCAAGATGGGGGCTTTACAGAGGGAACGTTGTCAGAAGTCGCAAAGAGTACAGGAAGAATAATCGGAAGTGATTACATTTCTTGATGAGTTGTGTGTAATCGTAGTTCTTTAACGTTATCAAAAAAAGCATTGATTTCAAACTTACAATGCCGAATAAGCACATATTACGACTGACAACACGGAACTCGCAGTAAATAACCCGTTCAAATACAGGGGATATTACTATGACGAAGAGAGCGGATTGCTTGTTGAAAAAAGCATAAGATTCCAATTAAATCACGACGATAGAAAACCGACTATCGCCGTGATTTTCTTTTTCTGATAGCGAAAATACAAAGCTGTGCCGACGGGTACGGCTTTGTATCAAGATTTTTTGAACATAAAAAAACACCCCATCGCAAATAAATGCAATGGGGCTTTCTATCTGGAGCTAATACCCGGATTCGAACCGGGGACCTCATCCTTACCAAGGATGTGCTCTGCCGACTGAGCCATATTAGCAAACTCCTGACGGTTATTAATTATATCATACCATATCGACTTTGTCAAGGAAAATTTTCGAATTTTTAACTTCAATATACCGTAACGGTATTATCAACGGTCAATATGCCGTAAAAATCAAACAAACCGCATTGTTGTGCGGTTTGTAGTTGGTACGGGTAACAGGACTTGAACCTGCACGCTTTCGCACCAGAACCTAAATCTGGCGTGTCTGCCAATTCCACCATACCCGTATATAAAAACGACGCTGAAAAACTCAGCGTCGTTTGGCGGAAAGAGAGGGATTCGAACCCTCGAACGGGTATTAGCCGTTACACGATTTCCAATCGTGCGCCTTAGACCAGCTCAGCCATCTTTCCACGACTTTAATATTTTATCATATCCCTGAAGAATTGTCAAGAACTTTTTTCAAATGTTTTCATATTCCTTCATGCGTTGGCTTTAATTTTTGAAAAATTGTGTCCAATCCTCTTGACAAACACAATATGTTGTGGTACAATTGAGAAAACAACGAAATGTACTTACTGCTTTTATATACAGTAAATTGAAAGGAAGATTGTTATGGTAAAAGTAAATGTAAAAAACGGCACACTCGATCAGAAAGAGATCGACGCTTACGTTCAGTATGCTATCGAAGCTAACCCCGGAAAGCTGGTCACAGAGCTTGATATAGACATTGACGGAGATTTTGCCAATCTCACATATCATTTCGGAGAGATACCGTTTGACCGCATACGCCGTATCACAGGTTACCTTGTAGGTACGCTCGACAGATTCAATAATGCGAAAAAGGCTGAGGTTGAAGACAGAGTAAAGCACAGCATAGCGCCCGATGTCGAAGACGATATTTATGTTACGGCTTGATTTGTCGTTGACAGTAAATTGACAGAATAAAAAACGTTATTCCGTCCATACTTTTATTGGAAAATGAAAGTATGGGCGGTGTTTTTTTGTATTATAACAAGGTTGAAATAAGCGGTGTCAACACAGCGAAGCTGAAGGTCCTCAAGGAGTCGGAAAAAACCGAATTGCTAAGGCAAATGCGCAGCGGCGACCCGACAGCCAGAGAGAAGCTGATAAACGGGAATCTGCGTCTTGTTCTCAGCGTGATACAGCGTTTTTCGGGCAGAGGAGAAAACCCCGACGATCTTTTTCAGGTCGGATGTATCGGTCTGATGAAAGCTATCGACAATTTTTCTACGGATTTTAACGTCAGATTCAGCACTTATGCCGTGCCGATGATAATGGGCGAATTGCGGCGCTACCTGAGGGACTCAGGCTCGATCCGTGTCAGCCGTTCAATGCGTGATCTGGCTTATAAAGCTATGCAGGCAAGAGAAAAACTTACAAATGATAACTCAAAAGAACCTACGATCGAGCAGATAGCCAAAGAAATAGACGCAAAACGTGAGGATGTGGTAATAGCGCTTGAGGCAGTCAGCGACCCTATTTCGCTGTACGAACCGGTGTTTTCTGAGTCGGGCGATACCATATATATGATGGATCAGATAGGCGATAATAACGATGACAGAAACTGGCTCGATGAAATAGCTTTGAAAGAGGCGATAATCGGACTTGACGACAGAGAGAAGAATATTCTCAAGCTGCGTTTTTTCAGAGGCAAAACTCAGGTGGAAGTCGCACAGGAAATAGGGATTAGTCAGGCACAGGTATCACGGCTTGAAAAAGGCGCTCTGGGAAAAATTAAAAAAGCGTTGTAGCTAAAAGCTGTGGGCATTGACCCGCAGCTCAGCGTGTTGAAAAAGTATTTTTCAACACGCTGCAGACGTTGAGAAACACACGC
>OHMX01000027.1_pt1 | contig 82255 bp, 64 predicted proteins | sample 1569471 | NCBI WGS metagenome assembly OHMX01 (sample SAMEA3879547, study PRJEB24766) | human gut metagenome | biome: human-associated habitat; feature: feces | place: USA | collected 1985/1987
CAAATCATCTATTAATCTACAAATAGAATACCAAAGTTATTAACAAAGACAAAAATGAATATTATCTGACATTTCTTCAGATGATATATAAATCTACTGCCAAATTTTCTTGGCTATGACAAGATTCCTATGTCTATAAAAACTGCGGCTTAAAGATTTCGTGATAAAATATACGAGAATCATTTTTGATTCATATTGGTTTTGGTTTCGTATATACCTATTTCTGTTGATAAATCCCTATTGGTTTATAATCATGATTATGTTAAATAGAAATGTGAGAGATAAAATCTATAATCAGCTTAATGTTAAAAAGGCCTACTCTTATTTTCAAGAGCAGACCTTTTGTTTATGTATGTATTTACAGAAATATTATTTGTTCATTTCAGCTTCGATAGCATCGAACTTGTCACCCATGTTCAGGTTATAATAGATACCACGTAAAGCTGTCATATAATCTCTTTCATCAGGTTTCATCTGATGTGCTTTTTCGAAATACGGCATTGCTTGTTCGAACAAAGCTTTAGCTTTAGCTGATTCTTCCTGATATTTCTGGCTATCAGTAATTGAGTTAGCTTCACCCAATTTGTTTACACCCTGGTTGTAATATACACGACCCAAGTTGGCCAAGATATCTGGATTTTCACCATCCAATTCTACTGCTTTCTTGAAGTATTCTTCTGCTTTAGCATAATCTTTTACGCCTGTTTCATAAACACGACCCATTACATCATACAACTGTGCATTGTTCGGTTCTTTTTGAATTGCAGAATTCAAGTATTCAATAGCTTGTTCGTTTCTGTTTGAATAGATGTAGTTATTGATCAAGCTCAGCATATAATACTTTTCATCAGGGAATTTTTCCATACCTTCTTTTAAGGTTCTTTCCAAGTTAACAGTATCTTTAGCTTGTTCGTATTCGTAGCACAGATACTGATAAACATCATTCTGACGATAGTCTGTATTCTTAGCACGTTCCAGAGCTGCGATAGCTTTCTGAGAATCTTTCAACTGAGTAGCTGCAACAGCTGCATAGAACTGAACAGTCATGAAGTTAGAATCGCGAGCAGCTGTCGGAGTATCTTTGAACATAGGATGATCAGAGATTTCCAGATACTGCTGGAAGAAGTCGTATGCTTTCTGATAATCTTTCTGATCGAAATAATAAGCACCACCATTGATATAATATACATGGTTAGCACTCAAAACACTCTTAATATCTTTTGTGAACTTCGGTTTGATCTTACCCTTTTCATTCGGCTGCTGATCTAATTCATAAGCCTTTTCAAAATACGGCAGAATCTTAGCCAAAGCGTCATACATTACAACTTCATTCGGCTGCTGGCCTAACATTTGCTTTGTTCTTTCTGTACTGAACTGCTGATCTTCGATAAAGCCGGCTACATACCAAGTTTTAGCTTGATCTTTAGTTTCTGCATTTTCCAGAGCGCCTTTGATAATCCTGTTGAAACTCTCTTTATTCATGGCGTCTTCAGGTCTGAACGCAACATCTATGTTGTCGAATATTTCCGTGAAATATCCTCCATAATTGTCATCAATATCAGGATCAGGAGATGATATTCCCGGAGTCCCGCAGATAAACCAGTTAATTCCGACGGCATCCGAACCCCCTCTGTTTCTGGATATGTCTCTGAAAAAGTCGAAAATTTCACTGCCTTCAGTATCGGAAAACTCGAAAGAGGGACGCGGATATGCCGGCCATGGATTTGAACTGTACCTTGCATCATACGCCTCGATATACGGTTCATTGAGCCGTGTCCACCAATGCAGCAGATTTGACGCACCCGCCGCCCAGCACATATTGCTGTCATGGTATCCAGGATGGGATCCACTATCGTCCGGATCGTCCTTATCGCAGTCATACCATAAAAAGTCGCTCTGCCAGTTCAGATACGCAATGCCGGATACTTTGTACCATATACCGTTGGGGAAGTTTTCAGGCACCAAGAAACTGTACTCAGGGACGGACTCGTTGTCTTTTGGATAATCGGGCAGGCTGGCGGTCTTGACCCCGTAAACCCAGCACGTCTTGCCGCCGTAGTCTATATCCGGGTCAGGATCAGGATCAGGATCAGGATCCGGGTCAGGGTCGGTTCCGATATCTCCGTCGGATTTGAGACGCAGGTTGAGTACGGTCTCCTTCCCGCTCTCCAACACACTGCTTTCTCCGATCGTAGCCGGTGCCTTGTAGACGGATGTCTTTCCACCTGCGGAAATCTCCACCCATCCTTCGGCATATTCCCCAAGATCCCCGGGGAAAAGAATCGCCGAATACTTTCCCTCGGACAATATGCGGGGCGTTATGTCCTCCATTGTACCGGAAGGAGTGTCAATACCTCCTGTCGAGAGGTCGAATGAGCCTTCCGTAATATTCCTCACAGTGACAGTCAGATCATCAGGAAGAGAGCCTTCGTCACTTGAGATATTGATTGACAGACGGTGCATACCGTGCATAAAGGGCATCTCTATCACATCCCCGGTAATATCTTCCTGCTCTATGTCAAGGTGGCTCCACAACAAGTCAGAGTCCTCATACCCGTTACCGGTCTGGTCGGTGTCCACACGATGCGTGTGCAGGTTTGTCTCAGGCGAGACATCCTCTCTGGCCGGATAGTATGCTGAAAGGCGCACAGTACCCGAGCCAAGCTCACTTTTCTGCAGTTTCGGAGTCCATTGCCCGTCCTCCATGGTCAATATGACCTGTCTTGTCTGCTCTCCATAGATATAAAGTCCGACTTTGTCTCCTTCTGTGAAAGATCCGCTGCCGTCTTCTCCAATCTCAGCTTTCGTACCCTTATTGTCTTGCGTGAAGACCATCTCTACATACTCACTGTCATTCTTCGAGGATGAATAGTCCTCAAATTCCGCGCATCCGGACAATAACACCGGAACTGCTGCCAATAACCGGAACAGGAGCTTACTTGTAATCAATTCTTTGTCCATTTTATGGATAGTTGAATTTCACCGCAAAAGTAGTAAAAAAACAACACATTGACATTAGAATCTGTTTAAATTTATTTATAATTAGTTGTAAATCAGTAAGTTAATTGGAATATTTTTCGTAATTTTATGATTATCAAGACATTAAAGTTATGCATAAGTACCCAACCAACCTGACTGATAAACAGTGGCAAGTTATAAAAAATGTTAGACCCCAAAGAAAGATTCAGAAAATATTCACTGCGCTCTGTTTTTGACGGCATCCTGTACATCGTGAAGACCGGCGTGCAGTGGAGAATGCTCCCCTCGGATTTCGCTCCGTGGCAGACAGTGTATTACTATTTCAGCAAGTGGAAGAACGAGGGCCTGCTTGAAGAGATCTTCGACACCCTCCGCGGCATTGTCCGCCGTCTTTCGGGCAGGGCGGAGAGTCCCAGCCTTGGGATCATCGACTCAAGGAGTGTCAGGACCTCCCATCATATTGATGGTCAAAGGGGAATAGACGGAAACAAAAAGATAAAGGGCAGGAAGGAGCACATAGTGGTTGACACTCTGGGGCTGCCCTTGTCAGTGAGAGTCCATCCGGCTAACGTCCATGACAGCGTAGGGGGCGGAAGAGGTGTTCGAATCCATGAGATACAAATTCCCTGGGCTGAAACGGATTCTGGCGGACGGAGGTTACAGGGGCGAGACTGTCAGGAACACGGTCATGAGACTGCTGCATTGCGACCTGGATGTCGTACTCAGGTCTGACAAACGGACGGACAGATTTGTCCCCATGCCAAAAAGATGGATTGTCGAGCGCACTTTCTCATGGCTCGAGAACTTCAGGAGACTGACCATTGACTATGAATACAGGGCCGATACGCACGAAGCCATGATGCATATCGCTGCCATAAAATTATTTTTGAATAAAATTTAAACAGTTTCTCATCAAACCAAACTTGTAAATTGATAGCAGAATACAAAGAACAATTTCCTAGCGATGAATATAAAATAACTCGTCTTTTAGATAAAATAAGTTTGATGACACCAGAAAATATACATATCAATACATTTATGTATGAGCCCTTAATTGATATGTCTATCATACACTTAGTCAAGCTCTATGAATTGGTTAAATCTGAAAAGGATAGAATAGAGCAACTCCAATTTAATGGATGAAGACGTATATTTTGTGTAGACAGGAGTTATTTCTGCAAATAAAGATAAAAGCAACATTTGGAGTGATAATATACAGTCAAGTGTGACTTTGATTATGCAGCCATAAATCATTATAGATAGGATGAAAAAAGTTAATAACAAATTTTGATTAGTTAAATTAAGTAGTGAACTTAGCGGGCGAAGATTTGTTCTTTGACAACCAAATCGGTATGGCTAAGCAAGTCGTAACCACTGCAAGTATGTACATGAGTAGAGGTGGTTTCAACGAAAAAAATAGCGGAGCAAACACCCCTAAAGAAGCCTTAAATAAAGGATTTATAGAGGACGATGACTACATCTGTGACGGAGAGTAGTCATCACCGTTGTCACCGAGGTGTGACCTCGCTCGCGAATTGCTCATGCAAATTGCTAATAATCAAATAATAGCAGATTGCAACTCCGTAACCTCTCTCTCCGCCAGGAAGCGAAAAAGCCGAATCCGCAAAGGATTCGGCTTTTTCGCATTCGTATGTGCTGCGGAGGTCCTGCCCAGGCCCCATGCGCGTCCCGGTGCTCCTGAACAGGGGGCTCTCAATACTCCTCCAGCGTCCCGAGGTTGTCGCTTGTGACGGACCAGCGGGTATCCTGCCGCACGCGGACCTCCATACGCGTGGCGGTGCCGTCGGCCGCAGTGAATGAGCCCGAAATTTCCCCTGAATCGAAGAACTTGCGGCCGTCATAGATCGGTTCCGAACCGATGTATTCCAGGTTGTCGTATCCGTACAGCGATTTCAGGGTACATGCAAACGCCGGCGACGCCTCGTCGCGCATGCCGGACAGACCCATGTACGAATCGAGCCTGCCGTCGAAACGGTAGGTCACCATGGCGCGTTCCTCTCTTCCTGCCGACTCCAGATCAGCCGTCGTACCGTAAAATCCGGTATAGGCCGTCCCCGTACCGAAGTCGGCCTCCAGTTCCGAATAGATGAACTTTTCCTCAAACAGTCTGTTTGAAATGAAGTTGCCGGTGATGCGGTAGCTGTTCTCCGCAAGGCAGATCACGGTAAAGAGGAACGACTCGGGCGTATAATCGGGCCAGGGCCGGGATTGCGTCCCCTCGACATGCCATACGGACCCCACGGCGTCGAGCGCCGCCCCGCCGGTCGTTATGCGGAACGACTTGCCCCGCCACTTGTTCACCCAGATCGTACCGGCCGCCTCGTCATACTCCAATTCGGCCACCGAAAAATACTTTCTCCTGATCTCCTGCTGCAGGGCCGGATCGCCCGAAGCCTTTGCATACCAGTTTGCCTGGAAAAGGTTGTCGAGTCCGTAGACCAGATCCTCCGCGCAGGTGTACATCAGACTTGCATACTCCCTAAGCGTCTGTTCCCGAGCCGGATTCGGCTCCGGGTCGTCGGTCGTATCCGAACAGGACGGGAGTGTCCCGGTAAGGCACAACAGCACAACGGCGGCGAATGCGCAGGGTTTGATGGCTCTCGAAAACATGGTGTCGGAGGATTGAAATGATACTTTGGATCAAGTTACGAAAAATCCGCGACAAACAAGATGCGGAGCGTCGGATTCCGCATCCGCACTCCGCATCTTTCTTTTTTTCGGTGCAACGCCCCTTTCGGGCTGCCCGTTCACCACGATGTCCTTCGGAGCACCGTCTCTTCTTCAAGGCAGCGCCTTTTCCGTGCGGCGCCGGCTTACAGGCCCTTTACCGCAGCAACGGCCGCCGCGTAATCGGGCTCCTCGGTGATCTCGGGAACCAGCTGTGCGTAGGCTACCCTCCCCTCGCGGTCGAGCACCACGACGGCACGGGCCAGCAGCCCCTTGAGCGGACCGTCCGCCATGCCGACGCCATAGTCGCGGCCGAACGCCGCATCGCGGAAGGCCGAAGCGGCCACTACGCGGTCGATGCCCTCCACCGTGCAGAAACGGCTCTGCGCGAAGGGCAGGTCCTTAGATACGGCCACGACGACCGTATCGGGCAGCGAGGCCGCCTCCTTGTTGAACCGGCGCACCGATGCGGCGCAGACCCCCGTGTCGAGACTCGGGAAGATGTTCAGCACCACGCGCTGCCCCTTCAGATCGGCCAGGCGGAGCGGCGAGAGGTCGCCCTTGACCAGCTCGAAATCGGGAGCCGGAGCTCCCACCCGGATGAACTCGCCCTCGAGCTGCACGGGCGAGCCTTTGAATTTGGTCTGTGACATAACAAGCAACTGATTAATTCCTGTTTCGTTTCATCATAAGAACGGTATTCCGTCCGAAACATTGTGCTGCAAAAATGATTCCGCTCCTCCTGGAGAGGACATCAATGCCCCTTCAGGCGGTTGAGCGCACTGCGCGCCTCGCCCGAGGAGCCGAAGTTGGGCTGGATGACAAAGCGGTTCATGCGGTCGATAACGCCCCAGCGGCGCTGCCCGGGCGAGACGATGGCATAGCCGTCGTAGAAGTCGTAGCCCGTCTCGTACTGGGGCGGGATGGCCCACTCGCCGAAGTGGTTGAGATAGCCGACAAGCCCCGTGGCGGGGTCGTCCTGCGCCCAGAGTTCGATCCCGGCATAGCGTCCCGACGTAAGCGAGGTGACCGCATTGCGGATGTCGGACCAGGAGCGGAACCGGGGCTGGATGACAAACTGGTTCAGGCGGTCGATGGCACCGAAGAGGCCCCCGACCTGCACGCAGGCCAGGCCGTCGCTGTTGAAACTCGAAGCACTCTTGTACTGGGGCGGGATCGCCCACATTCCGAGGTCGTTCAGATAGCCGTAAAGGCCCGTGCCGCGATCCTTCGAGAGGGTCAGGTCGCCGCTTCCGGCAAAGGTCATGGTGCCGCCCTGCGTCACCGGCAGCATGAGATTCGACAGTGCGGCACACGAGACGAAGAGCGTCGCCGCCGCCAATGTCAGCAGTTGGATGATGGGTTTCATGGTTCGGTTTTTTTGATGGTAAAGACAAACTTACGAAAAAAAACAGTACGAACCAACCGCATCCGCCCGCCCGAAGCACTTTTTCGTCCAAAGACAGCCTCCGCGTTTCAGATTCCCTACAGATTCCCGCCCCAACTTTGCAGCGGACGGATTGAAAACGCCATAAAATTCGTATTTTTGCACACGCTCAACGATTCGACAATGAAACACCTTCTCCTCCTGCTGCTGCTCTGCACCGCCACCGCGGTCACGGCCCAAAACTTCGACCGACGCACGGAACGCTCCCTGCTCGCACAGACGGTCTTCCCGACCGATTCGCTCGCAAACGACCCCGAGCTGCTCGCGCGTCTGCGCAACATGCCCAACATCGAGGTCGGGCGCGGCATCACGTTCCGCCCGCGCAACAACCTCTTCGAGATGACGCTCCGCTTCCGCATGCAGAACATGGTGGGGCTGTCGTTCGACCGCGACTTCTCGCTCACGCAGACCGAGGCGCGCGTCAAGCGGCTGCGGCTGCGCTTCGACGGCTACATCTACTCACCCAAGCTGGTCTACTCGATCCAGCTGGGATTCGCGGCCTACGACGCCGAGGTGCTGCCCAACGGAAACATGAACATCGTGCGCGACGCCATCGTCTACTACGTGCCCAACGCCCGCTGGAACATCGGCTTCGGCCAGACCAAGATCAAGGCCAACCGCGCGCGCATCAACTCGTCGAGCGCCCTGCAGTTCGTCGACCGCAGCATCGTCAACAGCCAGTTCAACCTCGACCGCGACTTCGGTATCTTCGGCGAGTACAACATGCGCGAGGGCGAGGGTTTCAACCTCTCGGCCAAGGGTTCCGTCACGCTGGGCGAAGGGCGCAACTGGGGCTCGACGGCCAACGGCGGCATGATCTACATGGGGCGTCTGGAGCTCTACCCGCTGGGGCGCTTCTCGGCGAAGGGCGACCTGCTGGAGGGCGATTTCGACCATGAGGAGCAGGTACGCATCCTGCTGGCCGGCGCCTACGCCTACAACCACAAGGCAACGCGCCTGCAGGGACCGCGCGGGGCCGTCATGCCCGACGGTGCGACGCGCAACCTGGGCTCCTACTTCGTGGACTTCATCCTCAAGTACCGCGGATTCGCCTTCTATACCGACTTCATGGGCCGCACGTGCGACGAACCGCTCTTCGACGAGGATACCAACGCCTTCGTCTACAAGGGCAGCGGCGTGAACATCCAGACCAGCTACCTGTTCGACAACAAATGGGAGGTGGCGCTGCGCAACTCGACGCTGCTGCCCGATGCCGAGGTGCGTCCGCTGGCCGGCTACCGCAGCTGGAACCAGACGACGCTGGGCGTCACGCGCTACATCATCGGCCACAGCCTCAAGGTGCAGGCCGACCTCTCGTACAACCACCGCAGCGAGTCCCTCACACCGAACTACAACCGCTGGGAGCTGCGCTTCCAGGTGGAGCTGGGCCTCTGACACCGCACCACAACCGCCGGGAGGTACAGTACCCGGGCCAGACAGCCGGTCCCCAATGAAACAAGCGGCCCCGCTCGATGCAGGGCCGCTTTTTCTGTTCACAATCCGGAAGCGGACACATTGCCCGCCCCAAAACGCCGTGCGTCCTCTCCGATCCGAAAATCGGCATTCTGCCCCCCTTCCAGCGCCGACCGCCACGCAAGCGCGCTCCGTTGCCGGGCTGTCAGAGAATCTTCAGCGCGATGCGGGCGCAGGCCTCGGCATCGGCCAGGGCATGGTGGTGATTCTTCAGGTCGAAGCCGCAGGCGGCCGAGACCGTGTGCAGCTGATGGTTCGGCAGACGCTTGCCGAAGACACGGCGCGAAGCGCGGCACGTGCAGTAGAACTCGTATCCGGGATAGGGCATGTCGTAGAGATCGAACGCCGCGCGCAGGCAGCCTTCGTCGAAAGGGCTGTTATGCGCCACGAGAGGCAGATTCCCTACCAGCGCCCCGACCTTCTCCCAGACTATCGGGAAGACCGGCGCATCCTCGGTGTCGGCCGGACCGAGCCCGTGCACCCCGCGGCAGAACCACTGGAAATATTCCGGTTCCGGATGTATCAGGCTGTAAAACTTGTCAACAATCTCCCCGCCGCGTACAACCACCACCCCCACCGAGCACACGCTGCTCGGGCACTCGTTGGCCGTCTCGAAATCAATTGCCGCAAAATCCGTCATAGCTTGCAGGGCCGTCTCTCCATGAACCGTCTCCTTTCCTCCGCATCGAATTTCTCGACCGCGTAGCGCAACATGGTGCGGGGCATCACCGCGCAACGGGGTTCCAGCCAGAGCTTCAGCCGCCCTTCGTCGCGCTTGCCGGCTTCGCGTAGAAGCCAGCCGGCAGCCTTCTGAAGCAGGTCGTGCAGAGGAGCCGGGTTCTCCAGAAATATCTCCGCAATCGCGTAGGTGTCGTCCAGCTCGCCGGCGCGTATGAACTTCATCGTGCTTACGATTCCTATGCGCCGCTCCCAGACGGTCTTCCCGTTGCGTGCAAGCTCATAAAGCAGGCTACGGTCCTTGTCGAGCAGCCAGGCGCCGAGCAGTTCATAGCAGCTCAGGTCTACCAGATCCCAGTTGTTGACATGATCAAGATGTGAAAGGTAGAAGTCCACGCAGCGCCGCCGGAGCCCGGAGTCCCTTCCGGCATGGCCGTATATCCGGACCAGCGCGAGCAGCGCCGCCAGACGCACTTCGTGAAACTCGGAAACCACGCACTCCTCCAGTTCTCCGAACGACAGCCCTTTCCAGCATCCGCGCACGACCTCACGGGTCACGGGCACCTTGATTCCCAGGAAACGGTCGCCCTCGCCGTACTGCCCCGGCCCGGTCTTGAAGAATCTGGAAAGCCCGGCGACCTGCGAAGGGTCACGCCGGGAAAGCATCTCGGAAAAAAGCCTGTTGTCCCCTGCCTCCATATCAGGATGCCAAATTAATTAAAATTTTGCGGAACTCAATGATTTTCCTATCTTTGCGGCCGGCATGGACATAATAATCGACTTCATCCTCAACATCGACAAGCACATGGTGGAAATTGTCCACCAATACCATCTCTGGACCTACGCCATCCTGTTCCTGATCATTTTCTGCGAAACCGGCCTCGTGGTCACCCCCTTCCTTCCGGGAGACTCGCTGCTGTTCGTCACAGGAGCAATAGCCGCACTGCCCGGCTCGCCGCTGAACATACATCTGCTGGTGCTCATAGTCTTCGCGGCGGCATTCCTCGGCGACTCCTGCAACTACATGATAGGGCACTTTTTCGGCAGGAAGCTGTTCAGCAATCCGGATTCCAGGATATTCAGGCAGAGCTACCTCACCAGGACACAGGAATTCTACGGCAAATACGGCGGCAAGACCATCATCCTCGCCCGCTTCGTGCCGATAGTCAGAACCTTCGCCCCCTTCGTCGCAGGTATGGGCAAGATGAACTACGGCCATTTCATAACCTTCAACGCCGTCGGCGGAGCACTCTGGGTCATGATCTTCTGCTACATAGGCTTCTTCTTCGGAGACCTTCCCTTCGTGCAGGAGAACCTCAAGCTGCTGATAGTGGCCATCATCTTCATCTCGGTGCTGCCAGCGGTCATAGAGGCCATGCGCACCAGGCTGAGAAGCCGCAACGCGGCCGCCTGACCCCATACGCATTGACAGCCCCCCCCACACGCTCCTGCTGCCGTGTCCGGGACTACCGGCTGAATCACCGGGGAAGCGCCTGCCAGGCGGCATCAGCGTATTCCTGCAGCATATCCAGCATCCGGCATGTCTCGGCGGAAGTGTCCTCCGCCCTCAGCAGACCTCCGGAAACCGCGATACCGTGCACTCCCGCCGCCATGATTCCAGGTATGTCCTCCGCCGTGATTCCGCCTATCGCGACCACGGGCAACACTATGCCGGCGTCCCGGCAGTCCGACATGACGCTGCGGTAGCCTTCCAGCCCGAGAATCGGGCTCAGCTTCTGCTTGGTGCTGGTGAAACGGAACGGGCCGAGGCCTATATAGTCGGCACCCCGTGCCGCGGCAGCCTCGATGTCCGCGAAGCTGTTGGCCGTGGCGCCCACGATGCGTCCGGAGCCCAGCAGCCTGCGCACCTCGTCCACCGGCATGTCGTTCTTCCCCACATGCACCCCGTCCGCGCCAAGTTCCTCCACCAGCCGCACCCGGTCGTCAAGTATCAGCCGCGCCCCGAAACTCCTGCAAAGCTCCGCGAGCTTTCTGCCGGCCGAAAGGAACTCCTCGTCGGAAGCGTCCTTCATACGCAGCTGCACCCAGCGGCATCCGCCCCTGAGCACCGCTTCGGCTCCCGAAAGCTCATCGTAGCCTCCGGATTTATGCGTGATGAACTGCAACATATTCAAACATGGCTTTTGATTTCCCCAATGACCTTACGCATCCCCTCCGGAGAGCAGTCCCTCCAGACATGGCCGAGCAGGGCCGCTCCCCCGAAGCCGTATTCCGCCAGCAGCGGGAAATGTTCCGGACGTACACCGCCGAGCGCATATACATGCCCGTCTATTTCCGGAGCCGAACGCAGCTGCGCATCGGTGAATGCGGAGGAATATCCGCTCTTGGAGATGCTGTCGAAAACAGGGCTCAGGAACAGATAGTCCGCATCCCGGCACATCGCGACCTCCCCCAGCGAATGGCAGGAGCGGCTCACGAGCCCCGACCAGCCCTCCGGAACCACTGGAAAGCGGGAGGTCGGATGCACGCCTCCCAGCCCGTATCCGGGCGCCAGGGACAAATGATCCTGCAAGCTCAGCCTCGGGCGGAATTCCTCGGGAAGAGCTTCAATGAGCCGGCGCATCTGCCGCTCGGTGCAGCCAGGCTTGCGAAGGTGCACCCTGCAGTCCAGCCCTCCGAGAAGAAGCGAGAGCATCTCCGCCTCCCCGGGAAGGAAGCGTGGCGGAGTGATTATGACTATATGAAACTCCTGATGCATGCCGGCACCGTCTGCGGACACAAAATTAGCCAATCCTTCCCTTTCCGCAAAGCGAGGCTGTTACATAATTGTTACCGAATGATTACTATAACATTAAAACGGCGCGGGCATATTGTAAATACCCGGGACGCATAATAATTTTGCAGCGGAAAAACCGGAAAAGGACTACCGGAACTTCACTTTTGGAGCTATGGCAAGGAACACCCTGATTTTTTCGATTCTTCTGACGCTCTGCCTTCAGCCGGATGCCCGCGCCCAGCGTGTGAAAGGCAGCGACACCCTTCTTCCGCTCACCCAGGAGCTCGCCGAAATCTACATTGACGCCCATCCCGGAGCCGAGGTCATCGTGACCGGAGGCGGCAGCGGCGTGGGAATCTCCGCCCTGCCGGAGAACACCACCGACATCGCGATGGCCTCCCGTGAAATCAAGTTCAGCGAGAAGATGAAATTCGCCGAAATAGGACTGGACGCCAGGGAGGTCATAGTGGCATACGACGCCCTCGCAGTGGTCGTGAACCCTTCGAACCCGGTGGACAGCCTCACGCGCGAACAGCTGGAGGCCATCTTCCGGGGCAAGATAAGCAACTGGAAGGAGGTCGGGGGCGAAGACCGCAAGATAGTTGTCTACTCGAGGGAGACTTCCTCCGGCACCTACGAGTTCTTCAAGGAAAGCGTGCTGGACAACAAGAACTACATGAGCAGCGTGCTCTCGATGCCCGCCACAGGGGCCATAATCCAGTCGGTACGCCAGACAAAGGGAGCCATAGGCTACATCGGACTCGCCTACCTGAACAGATATGTCAAGGCGCTCTCCGTCTCCTACGACGGCGGACGCCATTATGCATACCCTTCGGTGGAGACGGCTGCGGACGGCTCATATCCGATAGTGCGCCCGCTCTATTATTATTATGACGCCCGGAAGGAGGACGAGGTCAGCCCGTTCATTGACTTCGCGCTCTCGGAAGAAGGTCAGGAGTCGGTGCTCGGACAGGGATTCATTCCGGTAAAGGACGAAGACAGATGAAAAGGTTTCTCGAAAAGGCGGTGAAATGGCTGCTCACTGCCAGCGGCTTCGTGACCAGCCTGGTCATACTGCTCATCATAGGCTTCCTGTTCACCGAGGGTGCCGGGCTCTTCCGCGAGCCTGTCATCGAGGAAGGCTACGTGCTCGCAATCAACAAGGACAACCCCGTAAGGGAGCTCGACGCGGCCGAGATCAAGGCCGTTTTCGACGAGGACGTCACCAACTGGAAGGAACTCGGAGGCCAGGACCTTGCGATTTCCACCTTCAGGCTGGAGGACGCCGACGAATATTTCACCGAAGAGCAGCTCGGCCCGCAGTACGAGAACGCGGGCGCCCTGATAGCCGGCCTCGTGGCCTCCGACCCCGGGATGGTGGCCTTCGTGCCCGAAAGCATGATTCCCGAGAATTCAGGCCTGAACTTCATAGAAGACAACTCGATATCGGCGGGAGAGGTCTTCGGCGGCACGGAATGGTTCCCCACCGCCACCCCGGCACCTCTGTTCGGAATGCTTCCGCTGCTGCTCGGCACCCTGTGGGTCAGCCTGTTCGCAATCCTGTTCGCCCTGCCCTTCGGAATCAGCATAGCGGTCTACATGTCCGAAGTCGCGTCGCCGCGCATACGCAATTTCCTGAAGCCCGTCATCGAACTGCTCAACGGCATACCCTCGGTGGTCTACGGCTTCTTCGGCCTCATAGTGATAGTGCCCATGCTGCAGCGCGTATTCGGTCTGCCGGTCGGCGAGAGCGGCCTTGCAGGCAGCCTGGTGCTCGCCATAATGGCCCTGCCGACCATAGTCACCGTAGCTGAAGACGCGATGCGCAACTGCCCGCGCACCCTGCGCGAGGCCAGCCTGGCATTGGGAGCAAGCAAATGGCAGACTATATACAAGGTCGTGATCCCCTCGTCCATGTCGGGAATAGCCTCCGGGGTTGTCCTCGGAATCGGCCGTGCCGTGGGAGAGACGATGGCGGTGCTCATGGTCACCGGCAACGCCGCAGTGATGCCGCATTCCATACTCGAGCCGCTGCGCACCATACCGGCGACCATAGCCGCAGAACTCGGAGAAGCCCCGGCGGGCGGAGCGCACTACCAGTCGCTCTTCCTGCTCGGCGTGATTCTGTTCTTCATTACCTTCATAATAAACATGTGCGTGGAGTTCATCTCCGCACGCAACAAGGCAAAATACAACTAGCATGAACGGAACCCCAAAATATCCGGCAGGCTACGGCGTCCGCAAGCGCAGGTCACAGAAAGTCGCGTTCGCGGTATTCCGCATCCTCAGCCTCTTCATCACTGTGATTCTGTTCGCGATTCTCGGCTTCATCATAGTGAAGGGAGCCGGAGCGCTCAGCTGGGACTTCCTCACGAAGGCGCCCGAAGACGGCATGACCTCCGGAGGCATCTTCCCGGCCATAGTGGGCACCCTGCTGCTGATGGCCGGAAGCGCGGTCGTGTCCTTCCCCATAGGCATCATGAGCGGAATCTACATGAACGAATACGCCTCCCGAGGCTGGGTCGTGAAGTTCATCAGGCTCATGACCAACAACCTCAGCGGAGTGCCCTCGATAGTCTTCGGACTCTTCGGCATGGCCCTGTTCGTGAAGTACATGGGCTTCGGCGACAGCATACTCGCCGGCTCGCTCACCCTGGGGCTGCTTTCGCTACCTCTGGTCATCAGGACCACCGAAGAAGCGCTCAAGGACATTCCTGACGGCATACGCGAAGGGAGCCTGGCCCTGGGCGCGACCAAGCTCCAGACCATATGGAAGGTGGTGCTGCCCATGGCCATGCCACGCGTGATTACGGGACTCATACTCTCGCTCGGAAGGGTCTCCGGCGAGACCGCCCCGATTCTGTTCACCTGCGCGGCCTATTTCTTCCCGCAGCTGCCAAGCTCGCTGCTCGACCAGTGCATGGCGCTGCCCTACCACCTCTACGTGATTTCGACCAGCGGCACCGACATCGAGGCCCAGCAGCCGATAGCCTACGGCACCGCCCTCGTGCTGATAATCATCGTGCTGGCAATCAACCTGCTCGCCGGACTGCTGCGCCGATATTTCGAAAACAGACTGAAAATAAAATGACGATATGCAGAAAATCGAAGCCAAGGGCGTAAATTTCCACTACGGCAGCTTTCATGCCCTCAAGGGCATCTCGATGGAGATTCCGCAGAACAAGGTCGTGGCCTTCATCGGGCCGTCAGGCTGCGGGAAATCCACCTTCCTGCGTCTTTTCAACCGCATGAACGACCTGATCCCCGGAGCGAAGCTGGACGGGGAGATACTCATCGACGGAAAGAACATCTACGCACCGGGAGTCCAGGTGGACGAGCTGCGCAAAGAGGTGGGGATGGTGTTCCAGAGGCCCAACCCCTTTCCCAAGAGCATCTTTGACAACGTGGCCTACGGGCTGAAGGTCAACGGAATACGAGACAAGTCCTTCATCACGCACAGGGTCGAGGAAGCCCTGAAGGGCGCCGCGCTCTGGGAGGAGGTCAAGGACAAGCTCAACGCATCGGCATTCGCTCTCTCGGGCGGCCAGCAGCAGCGCCTGTGCATAGCCAGGGCGATGGCGGTCTCCCCCACTGTCCTGCTCATGGACGAGCCGGCGTCAGCGCTCGACCCCATATCCACCGCGAAGGTGGAGGAGCTGATATGCGAGCTGCGCAAGGAGGTCACCATCGTCATCGTGACCCACAACATGCAGCAGGCGTCGCGCGTGAGCGACAAGACGGCTTTCTTCTACATGGGAGAGATGGTGGAATACGACGACACGAAGGTAATCTTCACCAACCCCCACAAGGAGGCGACGCAGAACTACATCACAGGACGCTTCGGCTGATGCCGCAGCAATGCGAACAACGACAAAACAACAATGCAATGGTCAAATTCATAGAAACGGAACTGGATGACCTCCGGCGCGAGGTCGACCAGATGTGGACCCTGGTCTGCGGCCAGATGGAACAGGCGCGCCAGGCGGTGCTGGAGATGGATCGTGCGGCCGCGCAGCAGATTATCGTGCGCGAACGCAGGGTGGACGCCTTCGAGCTCAAGATTGACAGCGATGTGGAAGACTTCATCGCTCTCTACACCCCGGTGGCCGTCGACCTGCGCTTCGCTCTCGCGATGCTCAAGATAAACAACGACCTCGAGAGGATAGGCGACTACGCCGACGGCATCGCTCGCTTCGTCCGTGACAGCGATGCGGCCGGGCTTGACCCCGGTCTGGTCGGGAATCTTCAGCTGGAAACCATGTTCGACACCGTGCTCGGAATGCTCAAGGGACTCCAGGAGGCCCTGCGCACAGAAGACGCCGCAAAGGCCACCGCCATAGTCGAGAAGGACGACCTGCTGGACAGAATCAACAGGGCTTCAGCAGGCATTCTCGCGGAGTACGCGCTTGCCCGTCCGGAGCTCATCGCCTTCTGCATAGGTTTCGGCTCCGTGTTCCGCAAGCTCGAGCGCACCGGAGACCACCTGACGAACATAGCCGAGGAAATCGTGTTCTACATCGACGCCAAGGTGATCAAGCACGGCGAGGCCGGAACCGGGGCTTGAAGTCTGCCGGGATTTGAAATCCCGGCCTTTGTAATCACTGTCGGATTTTTTCCGACGACAACTGTAGTTTTTCGAAGATTCCCGCGTCTAAAGGGTAAAAGAATTCGGAAAAGCGATGGAAACTGAAAGGCAATTTGCGCAAATGGTCCGGGAACAGAAAAGCACCGTCTACCTGGTCTGCTACATGTTCTCAAAGGACAAGTCCGAGGTCGACGACCTCGTTCAGGAAGTGCTGGTGAACCTCTGGAAGGGCTTCGGGAGATTCGAAGGCCGGAGCGACATCAGGACCTGGGTCTACAGGGTGAGTCTCAACACCTGCATCTCCGCCGCGAGAAAGAAGAAGAGGAACGAGACCATGCCGCTCACGATGGACATAGACCTGTTCGACGAGAATGACGCCGACAACCGGCAGGTCGACCTGCTCCACTCCCGGATCAGCCGGCTCCAGCCCTTCGACAGGGCGATAGTCCTGCTCTGGCTCGAAAACCTGAACTATGAGGAGATAGGGCAGATAGTGGGCATCAGCACCAAGAACGTTTCCGTCCGCCTGGTACGAATCAAGGAACAGTTGAAATCAATGTCAAACGACTAAAAACACGGGAAAATGGAAAACTACTGCGAACTTGAACAGATGCGTCAGGAAATGGCGGAACTCAGAGCGAGACTCGACCGCCAGACCATCATCAGCGAGGAGCACATCCGACGCTCAATGTGCGACAAGGTCCACAGGATAAAGGTGCAGACCACCCTGCTGGCCGTACTGGGAGTGGCAGGAGCGGCCTACTGCCTCTGGGCTCTGCACTGGTTCATGGGGCTCTCGCTCGCACTCTCGGTCTTCACGGTGCTGTTTCTTCTAGGCGCCGTCTTCTTCTCCTTCTGGGCGACCAGGAGAGTACGGCCGGAAGACATCATGGGCGAGAATCTCACACAGGCTGGCAGGGAGATAGCCCTGATGAAGAAGCGGGGGCTGCAATGGAAGAAATTCGCCTACCCTCTGGTACTGGCGTGGTTCATCTGGGTGGCAGCGGAGTGCGTCATCGCAGGACTCGACAACGAACTCTTCATGGGCTTCCTCCTTGGCTGCGGCCTCGGACTCCTGGGCGCCGGAATCTGCACGGCCATCCTGGACAGGAAGCAGACAGCGATGCTCGACGGGGTGCTGAAGCAGATAGACGAACTCAGCAGATAATCAATGTCATCGGCCGGAAGATTTCCGGCCGATGCCGTTTACGGACAGGAATTTTTATTAACTTTGTGATGGATTGAGATTCCACGCACTGACCACATGGACCTGAAAAGAATCTGCCTCTACATGATTCTCCCGCCGCTGCTCGTCTCCTGCGGCCTGAGCGGTGGTTCCAGCCTGGAGGAAGACCTGAGCCGGCTTGACCGCGAACTCGATTCCGCCGCGGAATACATCGAACTCAAGAAACTAAGAATCAGCACCATAGAGAATCTTCTCAACTCCCGCGGCATCACGGAGACGCAGGAATACGAAATCTACGGCAGACTCTACGACGAATACTCCACCTACAACTTCAACAAGGCGGTCGAGATGCTCCAGAACCAGGAGCGGCTGGCGATGGACATGGGCTCCGACGACCTGCTGAACGACACGCAGCTGGAAAAGGCCATGCTCTACGTCACCTCCGGCCTTCATCTCGAAGCCGACATGCTGATACAGCGCATGGACACATCCGCCTTCAACACCGACCAGCGGATCAAATGGTACGACGTCAGGCAGAGATTCATCACCGACTACTCCGAATACGTCAACTCCTTCGACATCATCATCCCCGACAAGAACAAGGTGGCCTGGTATCAGGAGCAGATGCTGGCCGCGTCACCCAAGGAGTCCGTGTACTACCGTCATCACCTCATCACCTGGCTCATCCGCGAAGAGCGCATCGAGGAGGCGAGAACCGAAAACGAGAAGCTGATAGCCTCGCTCGACAAAGACTCCCACGATTACGCGGTAGCCACCTACTGGCAGGGCGTGATCTACGACAACCTGGGGCTCACAGAACAAGCCATCCACTGGTGGACGGAAAGCGCCATAAGCGACATCCGCAGCGCGACCAAGGACAACGCATCCCTGCAGTCGATAGCCCTCAATCTCAACGACTTCGGCGAAACGGAAAGGGCGTTCCGCTACACCCAGAAGTCGCTGGACGATGCCCTTTTCTACAATTCCATGCTCAGAAAGACGCAGATTGCGTCGAACCTGCCGTGGATAGAAAAGGCCTACACCAACTCCAGGCTGGAGCAGCAGACCAGTATGCGCAACCTGATATTCCTGATGTCAGCCGTCATCCTCATCATGGCCGCATCCACGGCTGCGGCAATCTACTTCTTCTCGCGCATGAGGCACGGCTTCCGCGAGCTGAGCGAAAAGAACCGCCAGTTGGAACGCTACTCGGCCGACCTCGTCGGAACCGAGGAGAGCCTCAAGGACATGAACCGCAGGCTGACCGAAGCCAACGAGGCCAAGGAGGAATATCTCGGCCTCTTCCTTTCGCAGAGCTCAAGCTACCTCGACAAGCTGAAAAAGCTCATCTCGCATGAGGAATACGAAGCCGAGCTCAGGAACTTCTACAAGAATTTCGACAGCTCCTTCCTGGAGCTCTACCCCGACTTCATCGAGAAATTCAACGGCCTGCTCAAGGAAGACGCGAGGATACGCCCCAAGGAGAACGACAAGCTGACCATAGAGCTCCGGATCTTCGCCCTTATCAAGCTCGGCATAACCCAGTCGTCCCACATAGCCTCCCTGCTGCGCTATTCCGTGAACACCATCTACAACTACCGTGCGCAGATAAAGAACTCCTCATTGAGCGACAGGAAGGACTTCGAAGACCTGGTGAAGAAGCTGTAATCCACTTTTTTCAAATCGGACTTCCAAGGACAATCCATTGATTGATAATATCTTGACTTAAGACAAAGCCCCGGCGGAATCCACTTTTCACCCGTAAAGTGAACTTCTCCGCCGGGGTTTCGTCCACTTTTTTTGTCCGCAAATCGGGGCCAACGCGCTGACTGCCAGAACATTCACCTGACAAAATCCACTAATTTCAACCTCCGCCACCGGTCGGCATTGCAAAAATAAATCGATAACTCTATATTTGAATTATAAAAGTTTCTCGAACAAGCGCGCTATTTTTAAACCTATTTAATAACACAAAATTTAACCATGAGACACCTATTTCTTAGAATTGCATTAGTCTTAATGCTTTTCGGATTGGGCGAAGCCGGCGCTCTTGCCCAAGACGCAGTAAGAGGTACTGTCAAGGACTCACAGGGACTCGCGGTCATCGGAGCCGCGGTCATGGTGGACGGAACGACCACCGGTGTGATGGTTGACTTTGACGGCAACTTTGAACTTCCCGGCTCCTATTCACCCGAGACCATCCTGGTGGTATCCTCGATAGGATACGTCACCCAGAGGGTTCCCGTCGGGAACGGAACCGTGAACGTGATTCTTCAGGAAGATACCGAGACCCTTGAAGACGCGGTGGTGGTCGGATACGGAGTGCAGAAGAAGAGCGTTGTGACCGCCGCCATCTCTTCAATCACCTCCGATGACCTGAAGGCCACCTCCAGTACCCGTATAGACAATCTGCTCCAGGGTATGACCTCAGGCGTAACCGTGACCACCTCTTCAGGTGCGCCCAACGCCAGCGCCCAGGTACGCATCCGAGGCGTAGGAACCATCCACAACTCCGACCCTCTCTACATCGTGGACGGAATGCCCGTGGGCGGAATCGACTACCTCAACCCCAATGACATCGAGCGAATGGAAGTCCTCAAGGACGCCGCCTCGGGAGCCGTATACGGAGCGCGTGCGGCCAACGGAGTCGTGCTGATCACCACCAAGCAGGGCAGCAAAGGCCAGACCCGCGTCAACTACGACTTCAGCTACGGCTGGCAGAACCCCTGGCGCAAGCCTGCGGTGCTCAACGCCACCGAATACGCCATCATGATGAACGAAGGCTACATCAACAACGGACAGCCCATCCCCTACGCCGACCCTTACTCCTACGGTGAGGGCACCGACTGGGTGGGAGCCATATTCAACGACAACGCCCCCATCATGAAGCATGACGTGAGCATAAGCGGAGGAAACGACCGCGTGCAGTACACGACCTCCTTCGGCTACCTCAGCAACGAGGGAACCATAGGAGGAAACTTCGGCAGGTCGAACTACGAAAGGCTCACCGTGCGCCAGGCCCTGAACGCCACGCTCTTCGACAATTCGGAAGACCGTGACTTCCTCAACAAGATGACGACCCAGTCCAGCGTCTCCTACGCGCACATCTCGTCCACAGGCATCTCCACCAACTCCGAGTACGGCTCCCCTCTGGGATCCGCAATAGGAATGTCGCCGCTCGAGCCCATATTCGCCACCGCCGAGATGGAGGAGCAGTACAAAACCCTGTACCCGGACGGATACGACTACATCATACGCGATGCGAACGGACGCGCATACTCCATCGCCGACGGAACCATCTACAACGAGCAGACCAACCCTCTGGCCAGCCTCGAGCTCCCCGGAGAGCAGTCATGGACCGACAAGATCGTGGCCAGCGCCAACATGGAGCTCCAGATATGGAAAGGACTCAAGTTCCGCACCCAGGTGGGTATCGACCTCGCTTTCTGGGGCGCCCACAGCCACTCCCAGGAATACTTCCTGTCATCCAAGAACTACAACTACGACACGGTGACGACCACGACCACCTACGACAAGGACGGCAACCCCGTGGTGACCGAGAAGACCAACTACGGCACCAGCGCCTCCCAGTCCAGCAACCGCTCGCTCACCTGGCAGGTCGAGAACATACTCACCTATTCGGAGACCTTCGGCAAGCACAGCGTGTCCGCGATACTCGGACAGTCAGCCCTGTCTTCCGAGTCCTCCAACGTGGGCGCTTCGGCCAACGGTCTGATGTACCCCTACGACCCCTATAAGATTTCCGTGAACAACACCGTCGGACAGGCCGGCAACGGCGACCGCAACGGCTGGGGCTCATGGAACTCCATCCCCTACAGGCTGGCTTCATACTTCGCCCGCGTATCCTACAACTACGACGAGCGCTACATGGCCGAAGCCACGGTACGCCGCGACGCCTCCAGCCGCTTCGGCGACAACAACAAGTGGGGAACCTTCCCTTCCTTCTCCCTCGGATGGAACATCAAGAACGAGGACTTCATGCAGGGAATAGGCTGGCTCAGCACCCTCAAGCTCCGAGGCTCATGGGGAGTCAACGGTAACGACAACATCGGAAACTTCACCTACGCGGTCTACATGAACTCCGGCAACAACTACGTGCTCGGCTCAGGCGCCAACGGCTCCGAGGCGATCATAATAGGAACCAAGCCTTCCGGCCTCGCCAACCCCGACGTGAAGTGGGAGCAGTCATCGCAGACCGATATCGGACTCGACGCCGGATTCTGGGGCAACAAGCTGACCGCCACCATCGACTGGTACAGCAAGAAGACCACCGGAATGCTGCTGTCGATGCCCGTTCCCTCATACGCCGATGACTCGTCTCCTACCGGAAACCTCGGAGACATGGTCAACAACGGACTTGAGTTCGAGATAAGCTGGCGCGACAACATCGGCGACTTCCAGTACTATGTGAGCGCGAACGCAACCTACAACACCAACAAGCTCACCTACCTCGGCGACGACGCGACCCACCTCTACGGCTCCAGCCACAAGATAGGACAGCTGACCAGGGGCTCCATCGGTCTCCCGTTCCCCTACTTCTACGGATACAAGACCGACGGAGTGTTCCAGAACATGGACGAGGTCAACGCCCACGTGAACGCTGACGGAGAGCTTCTGCAGCCCAACGCGACTCCCGGAGACTTCCGCTTCGTCGACGTCGACGGCAACGGAATCCTGGACGACAGCGACCGCACCTATATTGGCAAGGGTATCCCCGACTGGACCTTCGGCTTCAACCTCGGCTTCGAATGGAAAGGCTTCGACTTCAACATGCTCCTCCAGGGCCAGCTCGGAGCGCAGGCATTCAACGTGACCCGCCGCACCGACCTCTACTACATCAACCTGCCCAAGACCATACTCAACCGCTGGACAGGCGAAGGCTCCACCAACGAGTATCCCAAGTTCGAGTTCGTGTCCGCCAACGAGAACTACCGCGTATCCGACTACTGGGTCGAGGACGCGTCCTTCCTGCGCGCACGCAACGTACAGCTCGGCTACACCCTTCCCCAGAACCTGACCAAGAAGCTCTTCATCCAGAGGCTCAGGTTCTTCGTACAGGCAGAGAACCTCTTCACCATCACCGCCTACAGCGGATGCGACCCTGAAGTCACCGGAGGAAACTCCGGCTACGGAACCGAAGTGGGAATTGACCGTGGCGTATACCCGCAGTCACGCACCTTCACCGTCGGAATCAACCTTACATTCTAACAGCGACGAAATATGAAAAAGACATTTATATTAAGCGCATTTGCAGTACTGCTTCTCGCCACGTCCTGCGGAAAGGACTTCGTGACGGTGAGACACAATTCATCCGAGCCTCTCGACGAGTACTTCATCAACGAGAGCAGGATGTACGAGGGGCTGATAGCGGCGTACGACCCTCTCCAGTGGTATGACTACTTCTACCAGTACACCTCCCTCAACTTCATCTACGACATAATGGCCGACGACATCTACTGCGGCGGTTCCAACGAGGGCGACCAGCCCGGTCTGGTGAAGATCCACTATTTCACCTCGACCCCGACCGAGACCATAGACGTACCCTGGACCACGTCCTTCTCCGGTATCAACCGCTGCTGCCATGTCCTTGAGAACGTGGACGGAGTGCCCGGAATGTCCGAGGAGACCAAGACGCTCTACAAGGCCGAGGCTACCGTGCTCAAGGCATACTACTATTCCGTGCTCTGGAAAATCTACGGCAGCGTGCCCTATTACGACCAGAACCTCACCGCTCCCTACACGGCACCCCAGCTGAACGAGGACGAAATCTACGAGAACATCGTGACCCGCCTCGAGGAGGCCATAGACTGGGGCGTGCTCCCCATGAAGCAGGATCCCGCGAACTACGGACGCGTGACCCTCGCGATGGCATACATGCTCTACACCGAGTGCGTGATGATACAGAACGACGAAAGCCGCTACGCCAAGGCCCTCGGATACATGGAGGAGATAATCAACTCCGGACTCTATGACCTCGTGGACGATTTCGCCTCCATCTGGGAGGAGACCGGCGAATGGGGCATGGAATCCATCTGGGAGATCAACTATGTCTCCGAGAACGGAGTACGTTCATGGGACGCACCGATCGCGTGCGGAGGCTCTGTCTACCCCGTGCTCATCGGCATCCCCGGCGGCACCGACCGCTTCTCCGACGGATGGGGCTTCTCACCCGTGCCCGAATCCGCCTACCTCATGTATGAGGAGGGCGACCAGAGGCGCGACGGAGGCATCTACAACCACCTCGCGGTAGTTCCCGACTATATGGAGTCAGGTTCGGCCCGCTGGCAGTGCGAGGGCTACTTCCTGCTCAAGTACATGGCCCGCAACAACGGCAACCACGGCTACAGCGGAGACCCCAACATGAACCACGGCAACAACCAGCGCATCTACCGCTACGCCGAGACCCTGCTGAACGCGGCCGAGCTCGCGCTCAGGACCGGCGGCAACGGCCAGGAATGGCTCCAGAAGGTCTGCGACCGCGCAGGCTCCACCATGGACTACAGCATCGACGGCATCATCGACGAGCGCCGCAAGGAATTCCTTGGCGAGGGCAAGCGCTACTTCGACCTCGTCCGCACCGGCAAGGCGTCCACCGTCCTCACCGCTGCGAACCACAAGTACCGCACCGTAAGCTGGACGGAGAACAAGAGGCACCTGCCCATACCTCAGTCCGAGATCGACAAGGATCCCAACCTGGTTCAGAACAACTATTAACGTAACACGACCATGAAAAGATTCTTCAAATACTCAATTCTTTGTGCTGCAGCGGCGCTTTCCCTGTCCGCCTGCACCAAGGACATAATCACCCCCGACCAGTCCATGCTGCCGCAGGCCTCGGAGCTTGACGTGGACATCTCGGTGGACCAGGAGACTAACTACGTGACCTTCACCCTCAACAACAAGGGTATGGTCCCCCTCTGGATCTTCGGCAGCGAGAAGATTGACGGCCAGGAGAACAAGCGCTTCGCCTACACCACCAACGGAATCTCCCTGCGCTTCCGCGAAGCCGGAGAGCACTCCGTGGAGGTAAAGGCCTACAACGCCCACGGCATCTCACAGGGCTCGGTCGTACTGACCTTCACCCTGGACAACAGATACGTCGACCCCTTCGACCCGGCTCCCTACATGCAGAAGCTCGCCGGCACCTGGGAATGGAACCGCAACGTGGACGGCCATTTCGGCTGCGGCGCGGCTGATTCCGAGACAGGTTCCGACTGGTGGTCCGCAAGCGCCAACGAGAAGGAGGGCATGAGCCTCTATGACGACCTCATGAGCTTCACCGAGGGCGGAGAATACACCTACGACCCGGGCGACGGACAAGTTTATGTAAACAAGGACTCCGGCTACATGCCCGATTACAATCCCGGTGACGGCAACGACTACGTGGCACCTATCGAGGGTTACACCACCACCTACCATTTCGAGAGGGACTGGAACGACGCGGGCATAGAGGAAATCTGGCTCTGCTTCCCCGAAGGCACCAACCTTTCCTACATCCCCAACGCCGAAGCCCTGGAGAACCCCCGCTATCAGCTCATGGAGCAGACCACCAGGAAAGTCGTCCTCGTGCACCGTACCGCCGACATCTCCTGGAGATATGAGTTCGTGCCGCAGGGTACTTCCGAGAGCGGCGGAGACGAAGACAAGACCGAGCCTTGGGACGCCACGGCGGAGAACAACCTCTGGCTCACGGCCAACACAAGCAACGTGAGCTTCTACTTCGCCGATGATAGCTGGGCCCAGATCGCCGATCCCGAATTCACGGCAGGTGACAACAGCTACACCATCGTGATTCCCGAAGGTATCGGAAGCCAGCAGTGGCAGGGCCAGGTGGCGTTCAACACCCTCGGCATCGCGACCTCGGCAGGCTCGTACTATGACTTCCAGGTAGTCCTGAACTCCACCGAGGACCACCCGGGCGTGACCGTCAAGCTCACCCAGAATGACGACGACAACAACTTCTACACCGAGAGCAGGGTGGCCCTGATCGGCGGAGAGGACTACGTTCTCCAGGTCAGCGGAATGGAAGGCAAGGACATGCCCGACCTCAAGCTCGTGCTTGACTTCGGAGGCGCCGTAGGAGGCTCGACCGTGACGGTCAAGGACGTGGTCATCCGCAAGGGAGCCGCCCCGTTCGACCCCGTTTCGCCCGACAACCTCTGGCTTTCAGCCGTCACTGACGACGTGAGCTTCTATTTCGCCGACGATGGCTGGGCACAGATCGCCAATCCCGAATTCACGGCCGGTGACAACAGCTACACCCTCGTGATTCCCGAAGGCACCGGAAGCCAGCAGTGGCAGGGCCAGGTGGCGTTCAACAACACCGGAATAGTCACCACGGCAGAAAAGACCTACGACTTCCAGCTCAAGATTAGCAGCGATGAGGACCATCCCGGCATCACAATCAAGCTGACCCAGCAGGACGATGACGACACCTTCTTCTTCGCCGACAGGCACCAGGTGCTCGCGGGTGAGGAGTTCGTCTACACGATGACCGCCATGCCCGGAGTGGACCTCGGAAACGCAAAGCTCGTGCTTGACTTCGGAGGCGGCGTAGCAGGCTCGACCGTGACGGTAAGCGACATCATACTGCGCGAAAGCAAGTAACATCCCTGACGGAGAGTGCCGCGGCGCCCCGGACCAGTACCGGGAAACCACGGCACTGCCGTCTTTACCTGACAACAAATGAGAAATATGATGTTATCCTTCATAGCAGCGGCGTCTCTCCTGCTGTGCTCCTGCGAGAGACCGGCGGACGCGCCCGACACAGGCTCCGGCACCATAAGCTTCGACCGCGAGACAATAGAAGTATCCTCGGCCGCGACCACGCAGACCCTCAACGTCAGCTCCGACTGCGACTGGGGCGTCAGCTCCGAAGACAGCGGATGGCTCACGGTCTCCCCCAGCGGAGGAATAGCGGGGACCACGGCCCTGAAAGTCAGCATAACCGAGAACACCGGCGCCGACGCCAGGGAATCCGCCCTCGTATTCCGCTACGGGAGCAGGAGCAAGTCCCTGCCGGTGCGCCAGAACTACAGGATAGAGGAAGTCGCCATTTCCGACCCCGCCTTCAAGGCCTACCTGCTTTCGGAGTTCGATGCCGACGGCGACGGGGTCCTGAGCACGAAGGAAGCCTCGGCGATCAGCGAAATCAAGGCTTCCGGCCTCGGAATCAAGGCTATGCCCGAAATCAGCTCCGCCTTCCCGGGGCTGACCTCCCTCGACTGCTCGGACAACGAGCTCAGCGAACTTGACCTTGCCGGCATGACAGGCCTGGTCCGGCTCGACTGCTCCGACAACAATCTCACGCACCTCGACATACGCGACCTCTACAACCTCGAATATTTCGACGCCGGAGGCAACCCCGGCCTGACTGAAATCCTGGTATGGTCCGGCTTCGAGGCTGGAGAGAACTTCACCAAGCCCGGCGGCGCGCGCTATGTGGAGCCGGAGATCGAAACGCCCCTCGGCTACACCCTGGTTTGGCAGGACGAGTTCAACTCTGCCGGAAGCAGCCTTCCCGACACGGAGAAGTGGTGGTACGAGATCGCCGAGCCCGGATGGGTGAACAACGAGCTCCAGACCTACATCGCCGGACAGAAGGGAGACATAGTCACCGCCGAGATAAGCGACGGAACGCTCAAGATACGCGCCATCAAGGACGGGGACCGGGTTTATTCCGCCCGCATCAACACCACCGACTACTGGACCTACGGCTACTTCGAGGCCAGGCTCAAGCTGCCCGCAGGACTGGGCACCTGGCCGGCCTTCTGGATGATGCCGCAGGAGTCCGGCAGCTGGCCCGGATGCGGCGAGATGGACATCATGGAGCATGTAGGGGCCGACCTGAACGAGGTTTCCTCCTCCATCCACTGCCAGGCCTACTACCATGCCATAAACACCCAGAAGACCGCCGCCCGCCACCTCGACGGAGCCACGGAGGAATTCCATGTCTACGCCCTCGAATGGACCGAGGAGTGCGTGCGCACCTACGTCGACGGAGTGCTGCTCCTCGAATACAATCCCGACGACTACCCGCTCGGGCGCAACGAGGACACCTGGCCCTTCCACAAGGCTTTCGGCCTCAAGCTCAACCTGGCCTGGGGAGGCGACTGGGGCGGCTACAAGGGCGTGGACGAATCCTGCCTGCCGCAGACCTTCGAAATCGACTATGTGAGAGTATTCCAGAAAAACAGATAAACTGAAAAGACTATGAACAAGATACTGAAGACGCTTGGCCTCGGGGCGGCCGTCCTCGCCGTGGCCGCAGGATGCACCCAGAAGAGCGACATAGACCGCAAGGTCGACCGGCTGCTCGCCCAGATGACCCTCCAGGAGAAAATCGGCCAGATGAACCAGCTCTCCGGAGGCGCCAATCTGGCCGAAGCCGCAGCTGCCGGCCAGGTGGGCTCCATCCTGAACTGCGTAAGCCCCGAAGAGATAAACATAGTGCAGAAGGCCGCCGTGGAGCAGAGCCGCCTGGGCATACCTGTCATCGTTAGCCGCGACGTCATCCACGGCTTCCATACGGTATTCCCCATCCCGCTCGGACAGGCTGCGACCTTCGACCCCGAAATCGTGGAGCGTGGAGCCCGGGTCGCCGCTGTGGAAGCCTCGGCTGCAGGCATACGCTGGACCTTCTCCCCCATGCTCGACGTTTCGAGGGACCCCCGCTGGGGACGCGTGGCGGAAGGCTCGGGAGAAGACCCCTACCTTGACGCCGTCATGGGTGCGGCCATGGTGAGGGGCTATCAGGGCGACGACCTCAGCGCACCCGACGCCATAGCGGCATGCATCAAACATTTCGTGGCATACGGAGCCGCCGAGGGAGGACGCGACTACAACACCGCCGTCGTGACCGAGCGCCAGCTGCGCAACACCTATTTCCCGGCCTTCAAGAAGGCCGCGGAAGCCGGGGCTGCAACCCTCATGACCTCGTTCAACGATGTGGACGGCATACCCTCCACGAGCAACCGCTGGCTGCTCAAGGACGTGCTCCGCGACGAGTGGGGCTGGGACGGCATGGTAGTCACCGACTGGAACTCCGCCGGCGAGATGATAGCCCACGGCTATGCCACCGACCTCAGGCACGCGACGGAGCTCGCGATCAATGCCGGAGTGGACATGGACATGATGTCCTACGGCTTCATCCAGTATGTCGAGGAGCTCGTGCAGGAAGGGAAGGTGTCGGAGAAGGAGATTGACCGGGCAGTGCGCAACATACTCAAGCTCAAGTTCGAACTCGGGCTTTTCGAGAACCCCTACGTGGATCTGGAGGCCTCCGCAAAGGTAGACTATTCGCCCGAGCATCTCGCAGCCGCCAGGCAGTGCGCAGTCGAGTCCGCGATACTCCTGAAGAACGACGGAGGAGTCCTTCCGCTCAAGGCGAAGACCATACTCGTGACCGGCCCTCTGGCCGACGCTCCCTACGAGCAGCTCGGCACCTGGACCTTCGACGGGCAGCCGGAGCATACCGTGACTCCCCTCACGGCGCTCAGGGAACAGTTCAACGTCATCTACGAGCCGGGGCTCGACTACAGCCGCGACAAGGACAGGAGCGACTTCCACAAGGTAAGGGCGGCCGCAGCCAGGGCTGACGCGGCGGTGGTCATAGTCGGCGAGGAGGCCATACTCTCCGGAGAGGCCCACTCCCTCTCGCAGCTGAACCTCCAGGGCGCGCAGAGCGAACTGATCGCCGAAGTCGCGAAGAGCGGCAAGCCGGTAGTCGTGGTGGTGATGGCGGGACGGCCGCTGACCATCGAACGCGACCTCGCCAACTGCGACGCCATGCTCTACTGCTTCCACCCCGGCACGATGGGAGGCCCGGCGATCGCCGACCTGCTCAGCGGAAAGGAGGTTCCTTCGGGTAAGACACCCATGACCTTCCTGCGCGACGCAGGACAGGCCCCCTTCTATTATAACCACACCAACACCGGCCGGCCCAGCAACGGGACAGAGACCCTCCTGGACGACATTCCTCTCCAGGCGGGACAGACCTCGCTAGGCTGCACCTCGTACTATCTCGACTCAGGCTACGGCCCTCTCTTCCCCTTCGGCTACGGGCTCAGCTACACGACCTTCGAATACGGCAGGCCCGTCCTCGACAAGGAGGAATACGGAAAGGACGATATTATCAAGGTTTCCTGCGAGCTCAGGAACACCGGAGACTTCGAAGCCGTGGAGGTCGTCCAGCTCTATGTACAGGACAGAGTGGGCAGCGTCGTCAGGCCGGTCAGGGAGCTCAAGGGCTTCGACAGGGTCAGGCTCGCTCCCGGTGAGAGCAAAACCGTCACGATGGAACTGCCTGTCAGCGAACTGGCCTTCTGGAACGCCGAGATGGAATATGCCGTCGAAAGCGGAGACTTCAGGCTGTGGGTGGCCGGGGACTCCGACAGCGGAGAAGCCGTCGCGTTCTCGGTCAGGTAACCCCGCGGCACCTTCGTCTGCCAGGAACCACGGCCGCGCGCGAGCTCGGCCTCCGGCAGTAAGAACCACCGCACAACCCTATACTGCCGGAGGCCGACTCCGCCGCGACCGAGATTGAGTTTTAAAGTTGGCCGGGATTTGCAATCCCGGCCTCTTTTTGTCAGTCGATTTTGAAGACTATGGGTATCGCAAACATCACCGCCACAGGCTTGCCGCCGATGGCGCCGGGAGTCCAGTCGGGAGATTCGGAGACCACTCTGAGCGCCTCCGCGTCAAGCAGCTCGTTGGCGCTTTCAAGCAGCGTCACGTCGGAGACCCTTCCGTCGGAATTGATCTTAAATGAGACCATCACCCGCCCACCGACCTTGGCGTCCCTGGCAGCCTGAGGATAGACCAGATGTTCTGCGACCCATTTGGCGAAGTCGGAGGGGGATCCTCCGTTAAACTTGGGAGCCGTCTCGAGGTCGGCGATGCTGTCGTATGCCTTCTCGTCCGTGGTCAAGCCGGGCCCAGGCTCCTCGGACGTACCTCCGTGTGCGACGTCGACCACGCCCTCGATCTCATTCAGCCATCCGGCGTCGGACACCTCTTCCCCCGCAGTCGGGGCCGCACTTTCATTTCCGCCGCCGGAGCAGAAGCACAGGCTTCCGAGCAGCAGCGGCAGGCAGGCCAGATACGCCAGCCTCGCCCATTTTACTGTCTTGATTTTCTGCATCATGTTAATCCTGTTTTTGAGTTTGCTGTGATTGAAGCTGTTCGCGATAAGGAAACGTCTGTCTCCCACAGCCTTTCTCACCAGCAGAAGTTGATATTGTGATGCATCGATGCCTTTGTCGAGAACCGCCTCGTCGGCTTCGTATTCATGCAGCATCCTGAGTTCGGAGCGCATGAGCCAGACCAGCGGGTTGAACCACTGCAGCGCGCATACCAGCGACATCAGCAGCAGGTCGGCCGAGTGCCGGAACCTCACGTGCATGCTTTCGTGAAGCAGTATTTCGGGATGCTGCCCGAAATCGCTGCGACTTATCACTATATGGTTCATGAAACTGAAAGACGCGATGTCGGAATCCTGCACGTGGAGCACGTATCCGTCGCGGCATTCTCCCTCGTCCGTCCTTATTATCCCGAGAATGCGCAGCATGGAGCGGAGCGTCACCGCAAGCACTGCGATGCAACCAGCCGCGTAAAGCGCGGTTGCGAGAATTCTCCAATCGAAGGATTTCTCCGCCTGAGAGCCTACGGGCAACACCTCCGGCAGCATTATGGTCGGCAGCAGGTCCGACACCTCCGGCAGCAGACGGCTGATTCTGAAAAGGGGCAGCAGCAGGCATACCACGGTCCCCGCAAGCAAAGTCATGCGGTTGAAGCGGAAGAACGTGGTCTTCCTCATGAACAGCAGGAAGAACGCGTAGAACACCGCGAGCAGCAGCGCGCTTTTCAGAAGGTAGGCCATCATTTCTTTCTGTTTTCGATTTCAGCTATCAGGGCTTTCAGTTCATCGAGGTTCATCCTGTCCTCCTCCACGAACTGCGACACCAGGCTGGAGTAGGAATTGCCGTAGTACTTCGACACCATCTCCCCCACCGCCTGTCCGCGGTACTCGCGCTCGCTCACCGCGACGCTGTAGAGATAGGAGTTGGCCATGGGCCGACGGACCACGAAGCCCTTCTCCTCAAGAAACCTGACCTGGGTGGCCACGGTGTTGTAGTTCGGCTTCGGGTCTGGCATCCTCGCCACTATGTCGCGGATGAACATGTCTCCGTGCTCCCAAAGAATGTTCATCACCTCTTCTTCCTTTACAGTGAGTTTCTGCTTCATTTCTATTCCTCCCGATGCAAATATACGAACAAAATCGAAAACTCCTAAAATTTTTAGGAGTTTTCCGAAATAATTTAGTTAATACACGGACATCTCTTTTCATTCTTGACTTTTCACAGTGAAAATTTTGATTATGATATAAAATTTTATATCTTGGCTTCACTTAAACTATATGCTATGAAAAGATATAAAGTCCGACATGTCATCAAAATGCTAGAAAGAGACGGCTGGACACTAGTTGTGCAAAGAGGAAGTCATACGCTGGATCAGTTCATATTGAACAGCATTTGGAAACAGGCAGGATGGAAATAAAAACAACAAACTCAAGATGGGAAAAATAACAATATTGGTTGACTGGAGCGGGAAGAACTTCGCAGCACGTCCAATGAATGAAGACATTGCCTGCATCGCTACCGGTAAAACACTGGACGAACTGCAATCGAATATGCAGGAAGCCCTGGAGCTTCACGTCCGCGGGCTTGTTGAAGATGCAGAGCCCGTCCCTGTTGAACTGAACGGAACAATATTACCTGAATATCTGCTGACAACACGTGCACTTCTACGGTGGAGTGAAAACTGGATCACACTTAAGGCTCTATCACAGGAAACGGGGATAAACCAGCAGCAGCTGAGCCACTATGCAAACGGATGGAGGCATCCGCGCCGTGATATGCATAAAAAAATAGCCGATGGAATAAGGTCCATCGGCAAAAAACTCTGTGCGCTGTAGACGCCCCCAAAGGGGCAAAGGACGCCTCTACTCAATTCCGAGCAGCCTGTAGCCGGCTTCCTCTTCGACCGCCTTGCGGAGGTCGGAGTCGGATACTTCGGCGCCGAGCTCCACGGAAGCCGTGCCATCGGCATGGCTGGCGCTTGCGGACTCGACTCCGGGCAGGGCCTCGAGAGCCTTCACGACGTGCCTTTCGCAGTTGGCGCACATCATTCCTTCGATTTTCAAAGTCTTTTTCATAACAGTCTTATTATTCTTGTTGTCATTTCCAGCCTCTCCGCCCGTTTCCGGTCCGGCACCTGCGGGAGCGCAGCCGTCTTCCTCCCTGGCAGGGACGGCCCGGCGTTTCGGATATATCCTTGCGAAATTCAGCCTCAGCGCATTGGTGACCACGCAGAAGCTCGACAGCCCCATCGCGGCGGCGCAGAAGACAGGGCTCAGGCTCCATCCGGTCAGGGAGAGCAGCACGCCCGATGCCAGCGGGATTCCGCATACATTGTAGAAGAACGCCCAGAAGAGGTTCTCCTTGATGTTGAGCAGGACCTTGCGGCCCAGACGTATGGCAGCGGGCACATCGGAGAGACGGCTCTTCATAAGCACCACGTCGGCCGCATCCACCGCCGCGTCCAGACCGGAACCTATGGCGATGCCGACATCGGCCGCAGTGAGCGCAGGGGCGTCGTTCACCCCGTCCCCGACCATCGCCACCACACCGTGACCGCGCATTTCACGCACCCTTTTCTCCTTTCCGTCCGGCAACAGTCCGGCCACGACTTCATCCACTCCGGCAGCGTCCCCTATGGTCTTCGCGGTACGCTCGTTGTCACCGGTCAGCATGACCACGCGGATGCCCATCTCCCTGAGCTCGGCCACAGCCTCCCTGCTGTCTTCGCGGAGCACGTCCGCGACAGCTATCGTGCCCGCATATCTTCCGGCATAGCAGAAATATACGGGAATCTTCCCGGCATCGGCAAGCGCCTCGCCCTGGCGTTTCGCGTCATCCGGAATCCTGGACCAGGCCGACGCGAAAGCGAGGTTGCCCCCGGCTATGAGTCTTCCGTCCGCTACCCCGGCCAATCCCCCTCCGGGGAAGGTCTCGAAGTCGCCCACCTCCGGACATCTGAATCCTGATGCCGCAGCCTTTGCGCATATCGCCTTCGCGAGAGGGTGTCCGCTCTTCATCTCCAGCGAACATGCCAGCTTGAGCAGCTTGTCCGCGGAAAAGCCCTTATGGGGCAATATGTCCGTAACTTCAGGCGTGCCGGAAGTCAGGGTACCCGTCTTGTCCAGCACCACCGTGCGAATCTTTCCGGCCCGCTCCAGGGCTGTGGCGTTCTTGAACAATATTCCGTTGCGGGCTCCGTTGCCGGCGCCAGTGACTATCGCCACGGGGGTCGCCAGACCCAATGCGCAGGGACAGCTCACCACGAGCACCGCCACCGCGTGCGACAGCGCCGCTCCCACGGTCTCCCCCGCAATCAGCCATCCTGCGAATGTCGCGAGGGCAATCAGGATGACGGCAGGAACGAACACCGACGAAACCTTGTCCGCGATTCTGGCTATGGGCGCCTTGGTGGCGGAAGCGTCGCTTACCAGTCTGATTATCTTCGAAAAAGTCGTGTCCTCGCCCACTCTGGAGGCCTTGCAGCGCAGGAAGCCGGATATGTTGACGGTCGCCGCCGAAACTTCGGAGCCGGCGGACTTGTCCACGGGCAGGCTCTCACCTGTCAGGGCGGATTCATTTACCGCGCCGCTTCCTTCCAGCACCACCCCGTCCACCGGTATGCTCTCCCCGGGACGGACCACGAAGACGTCGCCCTTCTTCACCAGCCCGACCGGGACTTCGGTCTCAGCTCCGTCCCTGACCACCACGGCCTTCCCGGGAGAGAGGCTGACGAGGGCCTTGAGAGCGTCGGTGGTCCTGCCCATGGAGCGGGCCTCCAGCATCTTGCCGACCGAAATCAGGACCAGTATCATCGCGGAGCTGTCGAAATAGAGGCCGTCCATATATCCGGCGGCCGCAGAATCGCCTCCGGAAGCCGAAGCGGATGTCATCAGGAACAGCGTCACGAGGCTGTAGGCGAAAGCCGCGCCGGAGCCGAGGGCTATCAGCGTGTCCATGTTCGGCGAACCGTGGAACAGGGAACGGAAACCTCCCCTGAAGAATTCGGCGTTGATCACCAGCACCGCAGAAGCGAGCAGCAGCTGCAGAAGACCGGCACCCGTGCAGTTGTTTCCGAAGAAGGCAGGAAGCGGCCAGCCCCACAGCATCACGCCCATGGACAGGTACATCAGCGGCAGGAGGAACACGAGCGAGAGCAGGAGCCGCCTCGCGAGCAGCCTGTATCTGGGAACGGGATCTGAGGGTACGTCCTCCTGTCCCCCGGCCCCCTTGCGCGAAGCATGGTAGCCCGCCTTTTCGACCGCAGCGACGATTTCGGCGTCCGGGGCACCGCCTTCTATATTCATTGAACCTGTCACCAGGCTGACCGAGCATGACTCCACTCCCTCAAGCCTGGACACGGCCTTCTCCACATGCGCGACGCAGGCGGAGCAGGTCATTCCGGTGACGTTGAACTGTCTCATCTGAATCTATTAATACCAACGCCGGCGAAAATACAAAATATCCTCCAATCCGCCGCGTTCCGGGAACAATTTGCAATCCCGTTGCGGAAACGGGGGCGAAGCTCCGGCGGCAGGACCAGAATCAGCGGAAAATTGCGTAAGTTTGCAGAAAAGAGACGCCATGAAGACAAGACTCATGCTGGCGGCTTCGGCGGCAGTCGTCCTGGTCTTCGGCCCCGGGGCTGGGGCCCAGACCGCCACCAGCCTTTTCCGGCTGACCGACAGCCTGCAAGTCAGCGAGATAGCTTCCGCCCGGGCCGTACAGTACTATTCCACAGGCCACCACGGCCCGGCGATAGAGAATTCCGCCTGCGCCCTGCGCATCTATTTCAACGACAGCGGAGCCATCGACGTATATTCGAAAAGCGGCGCCCGGATGGAGCTGCTAGAATATCTGTGGTATCCCGACAGCACGCAGCAGAAGGAAGAAGGGGCCGGACGGGACGAATATCTTGTCGGCAGGACCCTCGGGCTCGGCGGCATCGCTCTGTGGGACGGGAACGAGGTCGTAAGGCTCAGGGCCACCGGCGGACGGACGGCGCGCACAGGAAAAATCCGGGGCGGCTCATTCGCCGAGATGACCGCCTGCGGAGTCCACTACATGGACGGTCTCGTGGACATCTCCATACGCATAGAGATGAAGGACAGGAGCCGTGTCGCCAAGGTGACCGCCACCGAAATCAACGGCAAGAAGGTGCAGTTCGTCACCGGAATAAACTATCATGACGGGGAGCAGGTGGAATACGGCCGCAAATATATCGCGGTATGGGGCGTCCATCCCATGAATCCGGGCGGGAAGCCTGTCTCCATAGGCGCCGGAATGCGGTTCCGGCCCGGCAGGTTCGTGATGACGGAGCGGACCGGCGATGAGGTGCTCATAGTCTCCAGGCCCACCGATGAGATAAGCACTGAGATAATCGCCGCCTCCAGCCTTGAGGAGGAGCTGGGCACGGCAGGGGAATTCTTCAAGTACATGAGGAAATAACCCCGTGTGAAGAAAAAAAATCCGCCACGGCTTGCGCCTTTCAGAAATATTTTTACTAACTTTAGAGAGGACAATAAAAATATTGACTTATGAAAACCTGTATCTTGACATTCGTCGTACTCCTGTCCGCCGCCGTATCCGTCTCCGCGCAGGAACTGCGGTTCAGCCGCGCCCAGATTGACAGCATAATAGCGCAGGCGGCGGTGACCTACGAGTGCCCCACCATCGACAGCATCAGGCTCGAAGGTACTGTGGAGGACCTGGCAGCCAGGTTCAAGGAAAAAGGCTGGACAAATCCCTTCAGCAGGTTCCCGGAGCGGGAACTCGAGAAGGCCGGCTTCCCCAAGAAGACCAGAAACAGCAACGGAGTGCTGCTCGAGGGCGTCTGCCTGGACAGGAAGGCAAAGCTGATTCTTTATCCAATCTCTCCCGAGAACAGGGAGGTGGCCTACGCCGCGCTGATGTTCTCGAGCGACGAAAAGACCATAGGGCAGTTCATAATCAACGATGTCATGCCCCTCGTGCACCGCTATGAAGGGAAATACGGAGAATTCTCCGTCTGCGACCTGAACGAGCGCTTCGAGAAATGCGGATGGGACGCCACGCGGGAGGAATACGGAAGCATGCAGCACATAGTCACATTCGAATTCGAAGCCCCCGAGGTTATTCTGAGGTCACAGACCGGGCCTGACGGCAGTTTCGTGGTCGTTGTGCACTATGTCAACAAAATCAACCTCGCCACCCATTTCCTGGAGACGCCCCGCGACTACCATCATCATCCCCGCCGCCATCCCCGCTGACCCCGCCAGGGCGTCACTCCAGTCAAATAAGAAGACCGGCCGCAGCAGGCGAACCGGTCTTCGGAAAATATGGAAGTTGAAAATCATCTGTGCTTGTGCCAGAAGCGTGAGGTTATGTCCTCACGGTGATAGTACATCCTCTGGTTGGTGGAGGCTTCGCTGAGCGGCCCGAGGGCCTCGACGTATGGCCCGACCTTCACGAAGTCGAAAGCCTCATAAATCTCCTCCTCGACTTCCTGCCGGCCCGAATACAGGGCAAGTTCCAGATCCGGATGCGCGGCGCGCAGATGCGCCGCGAGCTTCATCAGAGCCTCATGGTCATTGCCCTCCCCGAGAAACAGGAAGCAGTTGACTCCGAAATTGTCCTCCACGAGCCTGTCGGCCTCCGCCGCCGTGAGCTCCTTCCCGAGATCCAGTTTGAGGAAGGAGGAATGGCATCCGGGACACGAGCCCTGGCAGTTGGGAATCTCCACCGCCAGGGTCACTCTGTCCGGAACCTCCTCCAGCACCACGTCTGTGAGTTCGGGAATGTACTTTATCATATCCTGACGTCCTTCTTGGCGTAGAAGCGGTGCTCCGCCTCGACCTGGCGCGGCTCGGCGAAGGAAGACACGCGCTTGAGATAGCCTATCACCCTGGTGAGGTAGTCTATGTTCTTGCTACCGCACTTGGGGCAGGATTCGAGCGTGTCCTTGCTTATATATCCGCACTCGTTGCAGACCGTGTTGCGCACGTTGAAGGTGAAATAGTTGGTTCCGTAGTGCGCGGCCACGTTCAGCAGCTGGCGGTACTGCTCCTTCGTAAGGTGCTCCTGCAGGTTCATGTGCAGGGCCGAACCGCCGTCAAGATACTTCACGAAGTTGTCGCCGTGCAGCTTGAACTTGTCGATCACCGAAACGTTCACGTCCTCGGGATTGTAGAAATACGAGCTGTAGAGATTGTGCTTGGAAGACACGAAATAGCCGTCCTTCTTGTCCCACTTGTAGTTCTTGGCGGCGAGGTTCTCGGCAGGGACGAACTCGGTGTTGAACATCGCCTCCTTGGTGCGGTCCTTCCTGTTGCAGATGTTAATGGTCTCGAGTATGCGGTTCACGAAATCGTTGTAGCTGCTGTTGGGGGTTATGTCGAGTCCGAGGAACTCCGCAGCCTCGGTGAGTCCGTTCACGCCGACCGTCAGGTACTGCTTCTTCATGTCTATGAAGCCGGCCTTGTAGACATCGAGCATGTCGGCCTTGAGGAAGTCCTTGATAATCTCGTTGAAGGCCAGCTGGTACTTGTGCACCCTCTCGGTCATCTCGGTGAGGTCCTTGCAGATATAGTTGTTGTAGAGGTCGTCCTTGTCGAAGAAATGCACGTTGGGGTCGAGCGGCTTGCCGGCGGGTAGGGAGATGCCTCTGCGCTCGCGGAAATACCTGCGCACGGAATCCTGGATCAGGCGGTTGAGGTTTATGGTCATCACGGACTTGGAACCGGTGGCCACGGAAGCAGTGCCCATGGAATACTGGTGGGTGGTGTGGTTGTGCTCGGTATCCTCCTTGTCCTGCAGGTCCTTTAGGCTGTTGCGCAGGCGGCAGCAGCTCGACAGGGAGTCAGGGCTGTTGGAAATGTAGCAGAAGAAGCTGTGGCCCTTTGACCACATCTCTGCAGTGAAGTCGGCGTAGTCCTTGTCGAGATAGTCGTCACCGCCGTCGGTCAGCAGGGCCATCGTCTCCACGGGGAAGGTCAGGATGTAGTGGTTCCTCTCCTCGTTGAACCAGTTCATGAAATGCTTCTGCAGCCAGTCGAGGGTCTCCCACCTGGGGGCGCTGCCGTCAGGGAAGCGGAAATCGCCGAAAACTCCCTGGAAATAGTTCTTGTCGAAGTAGCTTATGTTCCAGAAAACGGTCTGGTAGCCCCTGTTGCCGGCGGGCATGTTCATCGAATGCACGACCTGCTGGAAATAGTTGTCTATTACCTTGACCAGGGTGCGCTTCTTGACGTTGAGCTCCACCACGTCCTCGAGATGCTCGAGATAGTCGTCGCCGTAGTCCTTGCGCAGGAAGTAGTCGAAATACACCAGGAACTCCGGCGTTGCCACGGCCCCCATGAACTGGGAGGATATGGAATAGACGAGGTTGATGAATTCCCCGCAGAAGGACTTGAGGTCAGTGGGCGCGACTGACACGCCTCCGAGCTCTTTGAGACCGCTCGTCAGGAAGGGATACATGGTGATGGCGACGCAGTAGGGGAAGCCGGGAGTCCCGCTCTCGTCATGCTTGTAGAGCACGTGGGTGTTCAGATCCTTGAGATAGCGGTCGGCGAGCGCACGTCCGTAGAGCCGCCTTATCTTGTCGCACATGATGTAGCGGTTCTGCTTGATGTTGTTCTCCTTGTAGAGCTCGTTGCCGAGGGTCACGATGTTCTTGCGCGTGACATTGGCGTTGGAGTCGAACTTTGAGCCCGTGGCGGCGTTGGACGCCGCGATGTAGTCCCTTATGAAGTCGCGCTTCCTGCGGAGGTCTATGCCTTCGTCGAAAGTCTGGATGTAGGCGTGGGCGACTTTCTTGTTCACCGACATCAGCGACTCCTCCACCTGGCGGCGGATTTCGGCGCTGGTGATGCCTTCATAGATGTAGAGATTGTTGATGATGGATACCACTACCGCATCGTCACAGTACTCGTTGGCAGTCTTGTAAGCTTCGTGTATACCTCTGGCCAATTTTGCCTTGTCATACTCCTCGACAGAACCGTTTGTCTTACGAACGTCCATAATATTTCTTTTATTGTCAATCAGTTGAACTTATCCCGGCAGAAACTCCACGATTTAGAAACATTCTAAATGCGGGGACGCAAGGCATCACAAATTTAAACATAAAATGTCCAGCCCGGCAAGCTTCCCCGGACCATGGCCGCCGAAGTTTTCAACAAAGTTATGAACAATGGCCCCCTGTCCGTCCGGAGGCCGTTTTGTATATAAAATTTGTAAATTTGCAGCCCGATGGCTGAAAGCAAGGACATACTTCTCGGCAAATTGAGGACGGGAGCCGAAATGAGCGGGCGCGAGCAGTTCAAGCTCACGCTGCTGCTCGCCTTCCCCTCCATCATGGCCCAGCTGTCCATGTGCCTGATGAGCTACATCGACGCTGCCATGGTGGGCAGGCTGGGTTCGGCGGAGGCGGCCGCAATCGGGCTGGTGAGCACGTCGACCTGGATACTCGGCAGCTTCTGCTACGCCAACAGCTCGGGATTCAGCGTGCAGATAGCCCACCGCTGCGGGGCCAGGGATTTCCGGGGTGCGTCCGGAATCTTCCGCCAGGGCATGCTCACGGTGCTGATGGTCAGCCTCGCCCTCGCCCTGCTCGGAATCTCGCTCAGCGGACCGCTTCCCGGATGGCTCGGCGGTTCGGAGGAGATTCGCTCCGACGCGTCCGCATACTTCCGCATCTACTCGATGTTCCTGCCCGCCTACCAGCTCGCGATACTCTGCCAGGGCTCTCTGGTGGCCAGCGGCAACACCAAGATACCCGGCATCACCAGCATCAGCATGTGCGTGCTTGACGTAGGCTTCAACTACCTGTTCATATTCAAACTGGGCATGGGCGTCCCCGGAGCCGCGATAGGCACGGGTCTGTCCATGCTCTGCGCCGGACTTTTCCTGCTGGCGTACATCTTCAGCACGAGCAGAGAACTCGGAGGCCGCAGGTTCCTGACAGAAAAGGACGAAGCCGGGCCCAGACGCCCCTGCGACCGCAGGGAAATCTACCGGAACGCATTCGGAATCACCTGGCCGCTGTGGCTGCAGAACCTCGTCTCGAGAGGGGCCTACATAGCCGCCACGGTGATAGTCGCGCCGCTGGGCACGATCGCGATTGCCGCCAACTCCTTCGCCATCATAGCCGAAGGTTTCTGCTACCTGCCCGGCTACGGCATGCAGGACGCGGCCACCGCCCTGATAGGACAGAGCCTGGGAGCCCGGCGCAGGCAGACCGCCCGCCGCTTCGCCAGGATAACGATAGCCTCCGGAGCCGCCATGATGACCTTCCTGGCCGTGCTGATGTGGGTGTTCGCCTACGGGATCATGGGCATGATGAGCCACGACCCGGAAGTCATCGAGCTCGGAGCGAAGTGCCTGAGGATCGAGGCCTGGGCGGAACTCCTCTACGGTGTCAGCATAGTCGCATACGGCTGCTGCGTGGGAGCCGGCGACACCCTGGTGCCCTCGGCAATCAACCTGCTGAGCATGTGGGTGATAAGGCTGGGGCTCGCCCTGGTCCTGATTCCCCGGATGGGCCTGCTCGGATACTGGACGGCGATGGCCATAGAGCTCAGCGTCAAGGGCATCATATTCGCCGTCAGAATCCGTGGCGGCAGATGGATGCACACGAGGCTCACCGAAGAGGGCGCCTCCTGAGCCTTCCGCAGCCGGACTCCATGCAGAAGCCGTTGCCGTTTCAGAATATTTCCGTATCTTTAAAGTTCGTAATCCGGCACGCAGGTACGGCTGCCGCACTTGAAATCACATACCATTCTATAAGATGAAGAAACTTGATGTAGTGCTCGGGCTCCAATGGGGCGACGAGGGCAAAGGTAAGGTCGTGGACGTGCTCACTCCCGACTACAAGGTAATAGCACGCTTCCAGGGAGGGCCGAACGCCGGCCATTCCCTCAAGTTCGACGGAGACGGATTCGTGCTCCACACGGTGCCTTCCGGAATCTTCAGGAAAGACTCCATGAACATCATAGGCAACGGGGTCGTGGTGGATCCGGTCATCCTCGTAGATGAAATCCGCGCAATCGAGGCCAAGACAGGGCCCATCACCGGCAAGCTCCAGATTTCGAAGAGGGCCCAGCTCATCCTCCCCACCCACAGGATGCTGGACGCCGCCAGCGAAGCCGCGAAGGGCAAGTCAAAGATTGGCTCCACCCTCAAGGGCATAGGGCCCACCTACATGGACAAGACAGGAAGGAACGGGCTCAGGATAGGAGACATGCTCTCCCCCGAATTCAGGCAGCGCTATGAGGCCCTGAAGCAGAAGCATCTGGGCATGCTCGCGCAGTACGACTTCAAGTTCGACATCGCCGAATACGAGCAGAAATGGCTGGCCGCCACGGAAGAGCTCAGGCGCTTCGAATTCATAGACAGCGAAATCGTGGTGAACCGCTACCTCGACAACGGCGTCTCCATACTCGCGGAAGGCGCGCAGGGCTCTATGCTCGACATCGACTTCGGCACCTACCCCTTCGTGACCTCCTCCAACACCATGGCCGCCGGAGTCTGCACGGGACTGGGAATAGCCCCGAGCCGCGTAGGCAAGGTCATAGGAATCTTCAAGGCCTACTGCACCAGGGTCGGCAGCGGCCCCTTCCCCACCGAACTGTCCGACGAGACGGGCGAAGAGCTCAGGAAAACCGGCAACGAATACGGCGCTACCACAGGCAGGCCCCGCCGCTGCGGCTGGCTCGACATGGTAGCCCTCAAATACGCCGTGATGATGAGCGGAGTCACCGAACTCATCATGATGAAGGCCGACGTGCTCAACAGCTTCAAGACCATCAAGGTGGCCACTGCCTACAGGATAGGCGGCGAGCAGGTGGACCACTTCCCCTTCGAATGCGGCGAGGACCTGACCCCGGTATACCGCGAATTCAAGGGCTGGGACTGCGACATCCGCGGTGTCCGCAGCTACGAGGACTTCCCCGATGAGCTCAAGGACTACATCTCCTTCATCGAGAAGGAGACGGGATGCCCGGTGAAAATCATCTCCACCGGTCCCGACCGCAGCGAAATCGTAATACGCTAGCTGAGGCGCAGACATGCAGGAGGATGGCCGGGAGCGGATTCCGGCCATCTTTCGTATTTGTCCTCCGGACGTCACGCAGCGGTATTTTTATCAAAAAATGCTATTTTTGTAATTTATGGACAGAAACGAGGCCAGGAAAAGAATCGAAGAGCTGCGCCGCACGCTCGAGGAGAACAGCCGGAGATATTACGTCGACAACGCCCCCGTAATCTCCGACTTCGAGTTCGACACGCTGATGCACGAGCTCGAAGGCCTGGAGGCGGAATACCCTGAATTCGACAGCCCCGACTCCCCCACCCGGAAGGTGGGCTCCGACCTTGACGCCCCCCTCGACGGCAACGCCGAGCCGCAGGCCCGTACAGGCTTCGTGCAGCGCAGGCACCGCTATCCCATGCTCTCGCTGGGCAACACCTACTCCATCTCGGAAATCGAGGAGTTCACCGCCAGGGCCGAAAGGGCTCTGGACGGCGCCAGGTTCAGCTACAGCTGCGAACTGAAGTTCGACGGGACGGCGATATGCCTGAGCTACAGGAAGGGGCGGCTGGTCCAGGCGCTGACGCGCGGGGACGGCGTTTTCGGCGACGATGTGACCGAAAACGCATTGAGAATCTCCAACATCCCCAGGCAACTCCACGGGGACTATCCGGAGGAATTCGAGATACGCGGCGAGATTCTGATGCCCTACGAGGCCTTCGACGCCCTGAACCGCGAACGCGAGGACAACGAGGACCCTCCGTTCGCGAACCCGCGCAACGCCGCATCCGGCTCCCTCAAGCTGGCCGACCCCGAGGAGGTCGCACACAGGGGGCTCATGTGCACGCTCTACCATATCCCGGCCGAATCCGTGACCTTCGCCTCGCATTGGGACGCATTGGACGCCGCCGCAAGCTGGGGGCTTCCGGTATCGGACAAGCGGAGGCTCTGCCATGACATCAATGAAATCCGGGAATACATTTCCTACTGGGACACGCAGAGGAAGTTCCTACCCTACGCCACCGACGGCATAGTCATAAAGATCAACGAGCTGGACTGCCAGCGCACCCTGGGCTACACCGCGAAGTTCCCGCGCTGGGCGGTGGCGTTCAAGTTCAAGGCCGAGCAGGCATGCACGAAGCTCACCAGCATTGACTATCAGGTTGGACGCACCGGCGCGGTCACACCCGTGGCGAATCTCGATCCGGTGCAGCTCAGCGGAACCGTGGTCAGAAGGGCCACGCTCAACAACGCCGACATGATGGAGCAGCTCGACATACGCATCGGAGACTACGTGTTCGTGGAGAAAGGCGGCGAGATCATTCCGAAAATCACCGGAGTGGACCTCTCGAAGCGCGAAGAAGGCACGGCCAGACCCGTATTCCCCAGCGTGTGCCCCGACTGCGGCACCCCGCTCGTCCGCAGCGAGGACGAGGCGAAATGGTTCTGCCCCAACCAGGACGGCTGCCCGATGCAGATAAAGGGCAGGTTGCTACATTTCACGGGCCGCAAGGCCATGGACATACTCGCCGGCGAGGTCACGGTCGAGCAGCTGTATAACCTGGGGCTGGCGAAACGGCCCTCCGACCTCTACGGCCTGAACAAATGGCAGCTGACTTCCCTCGACGGCTGGAAGGAGAGGTCCGCCCAGCGTTTCCTCGACAGCCTCGAAGCCTCGAAGAAGGTCCCTTTCGAGAGAGTCCTGTTCGCGTTGGGCATACGCTACGTCGGAGAGGCCACCGCAAAGATTCTCGCCCGCCATTTCGGGGACATGGACAGAATCGCTTCCGCATCCAAGGAGGAGCTGCTCATGCTCGCCGACATAGGCGAGGTGACTGCCGGAAGCGTCTACGATTTCATGCACGACCCGGTGCAGCTCGAAGAGCTGGCCAGGCTGAAGGCAGCGGGACTCCAGTTCTCCGGAGCGCCAGCGGCGGCCGCACTCTCGTCGGTGCTCGAGGGGAAGACGATAGTGATTTCCGGCAACTTCAGCATCAGCCGCGACGCCATGAAGGAGCTCATCGCCGCACACGGCGGCAAGGCCGGATCGTCGGTGAGCGGCAGGACAGCCTTCCTGCTGGCAGGCACCAAGCCAGGCCCCGAGAAGCTCAGGCAGTGCGAGAAGCTCGGCATACCGGTTGTCTCCGAAGACGAATTCATGAAGATGCTGCCGGACGCCCCCGCCGGCCACGAGAGCGTAACCGAACTCACCCTGTTCTGAAGATGAAGCTGACCGACAGGATATTCGACCTCTTTACCGACAGGATATGGACCATCGACACCTCTTCGTGCTCGAAGGCCTACGCCGCCATGGTCAGGCACATCAAGGTCATACGCGTGACGATAGACACTTTCACCCAGAACCGCATGGGCTTCCAGTGCGTGGCGTTGAGCTATTTCGTGACCCTGGCGATCATCCCCCTGCTGGCCCTGATCTTCGCCATCACGGGCGACCTCGGGCTTTCCGAGAAGATTTCCGAGATACTGCACCGCTTCTTCGCGAACAACCCCGAATACATCGACATCATCATGAACAAGGCCAGCGAGCTGCTGGATTCGGCCAAGGGCGGCGGTCTCGGGCTGGCATCCGCGCTGACCCTGATCTGGACGGTGCTCTGGATGATGTTCCAGGTGGAGAGGGTGTTCAACAACGTGTGGGGGATACGCAAGATTCCGCGCAACCTGTTCAAGCGCTTCGGCTTCTACCTGCTGGTGCTGGTGCTGCTGCCCTTCCTGATACTCATTTTCGGTACCGGAATCGTCTATTACACCAACATCACCAACCTGATGGGCCTGGACCTGTCGGACCTGCGCTTCCTTCCCAGGCTGCTCGGATACACGGCGTTCTATGCCGTATGCGCCCTGACCTTCTCGGTGATGTACAAATTCATACCCGCCGCAAGGGTAAAATACAGATATGCTGCCAAATCCGCCTTCATAACGGCGCTGTTTTTCGTAATCTTTCAGTATCTTTACCTCGAAACCCAGATGTTCGTGGGAAGGCTTGGCAGCGTCTACGGCGTGATAGCCGCCATTCCGCTGTTCCTGGTCTGGCTGAACCTCAGCTGGCAGATAATCATACTGGGGGCGGAACTGTGCTACGGATACCATAATGTTGACAGATATAAAGTCCTCGAATGGGACAGTGAGAACAAATAGATGAGCTTTTCAGAATTTACCAAGGACGATTACAGGGTCATCGACGAAGCATACGCGTCGCTGCTTGAAATCGCGCGCCGCCGTTGCCGCAACGAAGAAGAGATCGACTATGTGCAGAAAGCCTTCGAATTCGCCAACCAGGCCCACAAGAACGTGCGCCGCCGCTCAGGCGAACCCTATATTCTGCACCCCATAGAGGTCGCCAAGATAGTGGTGAGCGAAATCGGCCTGGGCTACAAGTCCATCTGCGCCGCACTGCTCCATGACGTGGTGGAGGACACCGGATACACGGTGGACGACATCCGGAGCCTGTTCGGCAACAAGATAGCCTCGCTCGTGGACGGACTCACCAAGATCAAGACCGTGCTGGACAACGAGGACAGGAAAGGAGCCACGGCCAGCACCGAGAGCCTCCAGGCCGAGAACTTCAAGCGCATCCTGCTGACCCTCAATGACGACATCAGGGTGGTCCTGATAAAGCTCGCGGACCGTCTGCACAACTGCCGCACCATAGAGTTCATGCCCGAGCACAAGCGGGACAAGATACTTTCCGAGACCATGTACATCTTCATTCCGCTGGCCCACAGGCTGGGTCTCTACGGAGTCAAGTCGGAAATGGAGAACATCTGGCTCAAGTTCAAGGAACCCGAGGAATACAACGAGATTTCCGAGCGCATAAGCAAGAACATCGCCTCCAGGGACAAGGACATAGACGATTTCATAGCCCCCATCAGGAACGCGCTCACCGACGCCGGGTTCAGGTTCACTATCAAGAAGCGCATCAAGACGCCCTACTCCATCTGGTACAAGATGCACACGAAGCACGTCCCGTTCGAACAGATCTTCGACCTGTATGCCGTGCGCATAATCTTCGAGCCGGACGCCGAAAGCCACCAGAGCGAGAAGAGCCAGGCCTACCTCATCTTCTCCCTGATCACCAATCTCTACAGCGAGAACTTCAGCCGCCGCCGGGACTGGATTTCAAGGCCGAAGAACAACGGTTACGAGGCGCTGCACTGCACGCTCATGAGCCACGCCGGAGTATGGATAGAGGTCCAGATACGCTCGAAGCGCATGGACGACATCGCCGAAAAGGGAATCGCCGCCCACTGGGCCTACAAGAAGGACGGCTACGTCTCCGAGAACGATTCCGAGGTGGACAAATGGCTGGGGCAGATTCAGGAGATTCTGCTCAGCAGCGATGTCAGCGCACTGGAGCTGCTGGACATCATACACAAGGACCTCGTGAGCACCGAGATAGTCGTGTTCACGCCCAAAGGCGACCAGAAGTCGATAATCAACGGCGCCACCGCGCTGGACTTCGCTTATCAGATTCACACCCACATAGGCAACGGGGCCATAGCGGCCAAGGTGAACATGAAGCTCGTACCGCTCTCGTATGTCCTGAAATCCGGAGACCAGGTGGAGATAATCACGGCGGAGAACGCCACGCCCAAGATGGAGTGGCTCCAGTTCCTGCAGACCAGGAACGCCAAGGCCAAGGTCATGGAGTATTTCCGCAGCGACAGGGACAGGATAGCAAGGCAGGGCAGGAAAATCTTCGAGGAGAGGCTCAAGCTCATGGGCAAGAAATACAGCGCCAAGCTGCTCGGACGCTTCATGGACTACTGCCAGCTCAAGGACATCGAAGAATTCTACTTCCGCGTGGGGCTGGGCATACTCGGACAGGAGCAGTTCCAGACCATAATCGATGAGGACACCATGTCCACCGGCAAGGACAGGAAATATGTGCTCAAGGAGGGCCAGGCGGACAATATCAGCTACAAGATCGCCGAATGCTGCAATCCCATACCGGGCGAGCCGCTCATAGGCTTCTTCATAGACGACCACACCATAATCGTGCACAAGAAGTCCTGCCCCGTGGCGGAAAGACTGGCCAGCCGCTACGGCAACCGCATGGTGGTCCCGCAGTGGTCCGCCTTCGACAAGGAATATCCCGTGAGGATTTCGCTGAAGGGCATAGACAGGGTGGGGCTGCTCAACGAGATTTCGAGCTTCATCTCCAAGACCCTGGGCATCAACATGCGCAAGCTCCACCTTTCGACCGAGGGCGGAGTGTTCGAAGGCTACATAGAGCTCCTGGTCAGCGACAAGCGCATTCTCACGAAGATGGGAGAGGGGCTCAAGAAAATCGACGGCATACAGGATGTCGTCAGAACCGACATCTGAAAATGAAACGTTTCCTGCCACTGATCGCCATAGTCTGCGCCATCCTCCTTCCGCTGATGTTCATGAACTCCTGCGCGAACACCACCGAAGCGCCATCCGGAGGTGACAAGGACACCATTCCGCCCTATATCATAGGCATCAACCCCCTTCCGGGCGCCACCGGCTTCCCGACCAAGGGGGCGACCATAACGTTCAGCTTCAACGAGTACGTGACCATCAAGAACACCAGCAACATACTGCTTTCGCCTCCGCAGCAGAAAAGGCCGGTGGCCCGGCTGAGGGGAAAGAACCTCGTGGTCAGCTTCGAGGAGGAGCTGAAGCCCAACACCACCTACACCCTGAGCTTCACCGACGCGATAGCCGACGCCAACGAGGGCAACGTGTTCGCCGGCTATTCCTACGCCTTCTCCACCGGAGAGAAAATCGACTCCATGATGATAACCGGAACCGTGAGGGACTGCAACACCCTTTCGCCGGTCAAGGGAGCGACCGTGCTGCTGCACAAGAACACCTCCGACTCGGCCGTGTTCAAGACCCTGCCCTACGCGGTGGCCAAGACCGACGACTGGGGCTTCTTCGTGCTTCCGTTCATCCAGGACACCGTCTACCGGCTCTACGCCATCAAGGACGCCAACAACGACAACCTGCTGAACTCGGAGACCGAGCTCGTGGGCTTCTGCGACTCCGTCGTCAGGCCGGTCATGACCGCCTCCGACACCACGCGCGAGATGCTGCGCTACGACATGCTGGACACTCTCTCCTGCCTCGCACGCCACAGCGAACACGACATTCGTCTGTTCCGGGAGATTCCCTCCAAGCAGCTGCTCGTGAACCGCGTGAGGACTGCCGAACGCTCGGCCTACATCACCTTCATGGCCCAGAACGCCCGCATCAACTCCATCAGCATCAACGACTACCGGCCCAATCAGATAATCAGCCAGTTCAACCTGCAGCGCGACAGCCTTGAGCTATGGATAAACAGCCGGAGGGCCGCGCCGGACACGATGAAGATTTCGGTGGACTACTACAAGACCGACTCCACGGGAGTGCTCCAGCCCGTAGTCGAAGAGCTCCGGCTCCCGCTCGACAACGACAAGCGCACCTACTCCAAACGCTCGAGGAGGGATATCACGCAGCAGGACACGACCTGCACCTTCTCCCTGACCGCCGAGCCGGAGACCATAGAGCAGACAGGCTACATAATCGAGTTCAAGTACCCCATCATCTACGAGAACTTCGACTCCCTGATATTCAGCTACGTGACCCCGAGGCAGAGCGTGGACACCAGCACCTTCCACGTGGTGCGCGACAGCCTCAACCTCAGGCGATATTCGATAATACCCGACATCGAGCTGCAGCAGGGCTACGAATACCGCCTGAAGATACCTCACAGGGCGTTCCGCGACATCAACGGGTTCTACTCCGACAGCACCGAGGTCAAATGCAGCCTGCCCAGCGACGACAAGCTCAGCACCATGACCGTGAACTTCACCGGCGTGGACCGCAAGCTCATAATAGACCTTCTTGACGAAAAGAGGGACAAGGTCCTGCGCAACTACGTGATAGACAAGGACGCCACCCTCGGCTTCCCCTACCTCAAGGAAGGCCGCTACTGCATACGCATCACCGAGGACGCCAACCGCAACTCCTTCGTGGACACCGGCTCCGTACTGGAGAGGCGCCAGCCCGAGAAGGTCATGTTCTATGAAATTGACGGAGAATCGTTCATAGACATCCCAGCCGCAACGGAGCTTGTGCAGACCATCGACATAGCCGCAATGTTCAAAGACTGAAAAGGCATGAAGAAACTACTTGCACTGTTCATACTGCTCGCCTTCATGGCCGCCCCCGCAGGGGCCCAGGACAGCACCGCCACGGATTCGTCACCGAAGCTGATAAACGACTATTCGATGATAGGCGTGAGCTACGGAGTGACCTTCTCGAACATGTACTTCAGCCCCACCAAGCATCGGAAGCAGTATGTCTTCGCCCCGAACTACGTGTCAATAATGTTCACGAAGCACTGCAAGATGTTCGACACGATGCCCCTTTTCGCCATAGTGGGCGGAGTGGCCATGGGCAACGAGGGCTTCGCCTTCGAGCCCGACAAGGAGACGGGAGAGACGACTGCGATAGACGGGGCCACATGGTGCTCGATGAAAGTGTTCGAAGTGCCGGTGATGGCCCAGCTCCATATTGACTCCGACCCCTTCAAGATCATGGCCGACGCCGGAATCTACGGAGGCTGGAGACAGAGCATACTGCGGAAGGGGCCCGGACTGGACCCCCAATGGAGCAACGCCTTCAGGCCGTACGAGAACAGAATCGACTACGGTTTTCTGGGCGGCATAGGCTTCGGACTCATGTTCGACCCGGTGGAAATCCATTTCAACTGCCTGATAAGATGGTCTTGGTCGAGCCTGTACCAGCCCGACTACGCCAGCAGGTATTTCTACGAATACGCCTACCCTTTGGACATCATAGCTTCCGTAGGGCTGCACTTCCAGCTTACGAAGCGCAACGGAAAGACAAGAAGGGCAATAAGGCAGGAGGCATACAATACCGTATATGGAACGACTCAAGACAATTCCGGTAAGAATAGGTGAGTCCCTCACAATAGGAGGAGACGCCCCGATAGTCGTACAGTCTATGTGCGACACCCACACTTCCGACATCGACGCCACCGTCGCCCAGTGCCTGAGGCTGGCAGAGGCCGGAGCGCAGCTGGTGCGCATCACCGTGCCCGGACTCAAGGACGTGGAAAGCATACGTGAGATACACCGGAGGCTAAGGGAAGCCGGCTGCGGGATACCTCTGGCAGCCGACATCCACTTCTCCTCGGACACCGCCATAGCGGTGGCGCCCGTCGTCGAGAAGGTGCGCATCAATCCGGGGAATTTCCACGCCGACCACGACAAGGCCAGGGCGGAGTTCGCAAGGCTGATCGAAGTCTGCCGCGAGCACGGCACGGCCATACGCATAGGCCTGAACCACGGCTCACTCGGACGCTACATCACCGAAAAATACGGCAACACCCCGTTCGCCATGGCTACCGCCGCCATGGAGTGGATAAGGATGTGCGTCGAACGGAATTTCCACTCCGTGGTCGTCTCCCTGAAGGCCAGCAACACGGTCGTGATGACGCAGGCATACAGGGAGCTGGTCAGGATGATGAGGGAGGACGGCACCGTGTTCCCTCTGCACCTCGGAGTAACCGAGGCCGGCGGAGGCGACAGCGGACGGATAAAGTCCTGCATAGGCATAGCCACACTGCTGCAGGAAGGCATAGGCGACACCATCAGGGTATCGCTCACCGAGGCTCCGGAAAATGAGATTCCCGTCGCGAGATACCTTGCGGAAGGACGAAGGGGCGACGAGATGCTGGACGCCGCCATCGAGTGGGGGCCCAGGCTGCTGAAACACGAAATCGACGAGATTCCGGCCTCCGCGGGAGTCTCGGAATATCTCCGCAACGAAATCATGCAGGCCGCCCGCAGGCGCTTCTACAAGGCGGAATACATAGCCTGTCCGGGATGCGGAAGGACGATGTACGACCTTCAGAAGACTTTCGCCGAGGTCAAGGCCAGAACCTCACATCTCAAGGGAGTGGTGATAGCGGTCATGGGCTGCATAGTCAACGGCCCGGGAGAGATGGCGGACGCCGACTGGGGCTACGTGGGCGAAGGCAACGGCAACGTGGCCATCTACCATAAGGGGAAGCCCGTGCTGCGGCACATACCCGACTCGGAAGCCATAGACAGGCTGCTGGAGCTCATCGAGGCCGACAAGGCCGCCCTATAGGCTGTCGTAATAGGCCTCAATCCTGTCCTTGATGTTCCTGCGCAGGCAGTCCTGGTAAAGCCAGGGCTCGCAGCCGTGGAAATCCCCTACGTTCAGGAATCCGCGTATGGGTTCATATTCATCTCCGCTGTATCCGTCGAGCACCAGCACATGGTGGGCCGGCGAAACCGTCACCGTGATCGTATCATGCAGGATGGCGGGCGTATCGTCGGTGCGCCAGTTCACGGGATTGATGCACATCGCACAGGGCACGGATATTATGGGCTTGATATATTCCACGTCCGAAACCGAATTGTAGCATACGGTGACTCCAAGGTCGGTCGCCCCCTGCGCCGCACGGACGTTGTCCGTCGCCTGCACATCTTCCGGAGTGACCTTGTAGCCCAGCACGTATGCGGCCACAAGATGCCTGTGCAGGGAATCCGGCATGTTCTTCAGGACCTCCACGACGGCCTTGGCACCCTGGCTGAACCCTGCGAGAACGAAGGGCCTGTCCGGGTCGCGCCTTTCCATGAACACCCTGAACGCCTCCTGAATGTCCTCGTTAGAGAGCCGGAAGCGGTCGGCGACCACCTCCTCGTCCTGCGTCTCCCAGACATCGATGGTGATCTGGCGGTAATACGGCGAGTAGAAATTGTTGCCCTCGCCCATGTAATCGGCAATCCTGGAGATTTCGGTATCCATGTCGGCGCGGTGCCCTGGGTTCCAGACATCGGCATAGTGGCAGACGGAACCGTCGTCCGCCGTCCAGTCGGCCTCCCAGGTGGACACGAAATACAGCACATCGGCACCCCGGCCGGTCGCATCGTCCTCACGGACATACCACGACACAGCGTCCCCGTAGTCGGGAGCCTCGGGAATAAACTCCTTCTGCCCGGACTTTCCGTCGCAGGCCGCCACGAGCAGCGTCAGGAAGCACAGGAAAGTGAACTTGCGCATGATATGGTCATTCGACATATAGAAGCAGTCCCTTCAGATACTCGCCCTCCGGATGATAGATGCTCACAGGATGGTCTCCGCCCTGGCAGAAGCGGTCAAGTATGCGCACGCTGCGGCCCGTCTGCGCTGCGGCCGAGAACACTGTGTTCGCAAAAGTGATCTTGTCGACGACCTGGGAGCAGCTGAAAGTGAACACCAGGCCTCCCGGGGCGACCTTCGAAATTGCCGCAGCATTGAGACGCTGGTATGCCCGCAGGGCGTTCCTGAGTGCGCCCCGGTGCTTTGCGAATGCCGGCGGGTCGACTATCATGAGGTCATAGCGCCCGTCCTCGCTGGCCGCAAGGAAGTCCATCGCGTCCGTACAATGGCTCTCTACAACGGTGGAACAGCCTTCCGCATTCAGCGCCATGTTCCTGTCAAGCAACTGGACCGCCCTCGCCGAGGAATCCACGGAGTCCACGGACAACGCTCCCCCGGCCATGGCATATACGCTGAATCCTCCGGTGTAGCAGAATAGGTTGAGCACCCTGCGTCCGGCGGCATATTTCCCGACCAGGGCGCGGTTGTCCCTCTGGTCCAGGAAAAAGCCGGTCTTCTGGCCATGCTCCCAGTCCACGATGAAGCGCCTGCCGTTCTCGAGCACCGTCCTCTCCTCGCCGCCGAAACCGTCGCTGCGATAGAGATACCCGTCAACGGGGTCCAGACCGGCCTTGAAAGGCACGGTTCCGGAGCTCTTGTCATAGACGGCGAGCAGGGAGTCGCCGAGCAGCTGCCTCAGGGCCTCGCAAATCCTTGTCTTCGCCCTGAACATGCCTACGGAATGCGCCTGGAGCACGCAGACCCCGTCATACCAGTCGACTATCAGGCCGGGCAGGCCGTCGCCCTCCCCGTGCACGAGCCGGAAACAGCTGGTTCCGGAAGAGCCCCCAAGGTCCAGGCCCATGCTCCTGCGCACATCCACAGCCTGTCCGAGCCTCCTGAGCCAGAAGTCCGGAGCCAGGGGGTCCGAGTCGAACGAGAGCACGCGCACGGCGATGGAACCTATCTGGTAATGTCCGGCCGCGAGATATTCGCCTTCGCTGCTGTAGACGGCAACCAAGTCGCCCTCGGCGGGCTCTCCCTGTATCTGGGCTATCGCGCCGCTGAACACCCAGGGATGGAAACGTCTCAGAGACTCGTCACGGCCTCTTTTCAGTATTATCTTTATCATTCTGCTGGGAATTTGGAGCCAGCTGCTCGGGAGTCAGGGGATTCTTCTCGGACTTGAGCAGCTTCATGTACATCTCGCGGCATATCCAGGCATCGGTGGCCGCATACATCTTCTGGGCGGGCGTAAGTTCGTCGGCCTCCCAGTTCGACAGCTGCTGGGTCTTCGAGACCCTGCAGCCGAGGATGATGGCGGACATCTTCTTCACGCTCTTGTCCCTGATTCCCCACTCGGAGACTATCTTCTGGAGGTCCACGAAATTCTTCGCCTCGAACTTGTTGTGGTACTGCAGACCGCGGATGTCGTCATGCACGGCCGCGCCAACCTTGATTATGTTGGGGTTCGAAAGCACGGCGCACATAAGCCTGCGCATGCCCATCTTGTTGATCCTGAACAGGAAAGCCTTATCGGGCCCGGACAGCTGCAGCAGGGCGACGTGGTGGTGGGGATGGCCGGGGGTGAACACGGGCCGGGTCTCGGTGTCGAAACCGACTATCTTCTGGCCCATCAGATAGGCTATCGCCCTGGCGTAATCCAGACCTGTCTTGTCGATTACACGTATCTCCCCCGGGAAAGCCCCCAGAGGCATCTTCTCTATCTCTTCTGGCAGTATGCTAATTTTGAACATATAGGTCGCTTATCAATATGATGGACCCGTCTTCGGAGTCCGGAGAGGGTGCGGGCCGGTAGAGGGCCAGCTGCGGATAGGCAATGTCATGGGTGAAAAGGTTGTGGCGCCGCAGCCAGTTATAGCAGTATTCCGCCACCGTATCCAGTCCGCGGACCATCACGAAATCCCTGGAAAGCATCCTCCCGTAGGTCAGGGAGCTTTCGTTCATGACTGAAAGGATGTCCGCAAGCTCCATCCTGAGGCTGTCGGGAGCGACGCGCGGGGCATCCACTATCACTGCGTCCAAGGGCTTCCTGACGCCCTGCGCGGCATAGCTTTCCACCAGCCGGTGCAGCAGGCTGTCCGGCTCCGAGGCAGGGAACATCAGGCACTGCGAGCCTGGCACCCCGTTCGCGGCCGCAGCCCGGCGGAAGCGGGTCCTGTAGATGTCCTCCCCCGCTGTCTCCGGGTCATAGATTATGCCAAGGCTGAGCGTCCTGCCCGGACGTGAGCCGAAGACCCCGTCGAGCATCATGTCCAGAGGAGAGACCACCGGTATACGGTTGCCCGTGGCCGCCTTGAGCGTATCGATGTCGAACATCCCGTATTCGCAGAGCCCGGGGTCGGCCACGACCACGAGCTTGGCCGGAGCCTTGCCGCCGAAACCGTCAAGGTCGTATGGAGAGATGTGCACGAGGGTGTCGAGAGCGCATATCAGGCGCATGGCGGACTGCCTGCGCAGCTCCAGGGTGTCACCGGAGGCGACATAGCCCGTGAAAGGTTCGGCATCGGCGATGCATACTATGGTCTCCCCCGCGAAATCCGGGAGCCCGTCGGTCAGATGCGCGCCGCTGACGTTGTCGCGCACGTCGTAGGCGGCGAGATAGTCGGCGTAGCCGTAGCAGGCGTCGAGCGTTCCGATTATGCAGATGTTGCCCGAAGGTTCGGGCTCGGAGACGGTCTCGAGCAACTGCCTTTCCCTCGCGCGGCCACCGTCGATGATCTCCTCCGCATACGGGATGGTGGGCCGGAGATTCTCCTCCCTAAGACCGCAGGAAAGCGCAAGAAAGGCGAGAGCCGCCGTGCAGATGCATGCTTTTAACCTCATATCCTGATGATTGCGAAAATTATGTTCAGCAAGATGTAGACCGTGAATACAGCGATGACCGCAAACGACCACGTAAGGCCGAAGACTGCGCAGGCGGCGGCGGAGACCGCAGCCAGCACGAACAGCACCAGCCTCTTGCTCCTGAGCGCCGGGCCGTCGTCGCGGCGAAACTTTATGGAGAACATCGGTATCTCACAGACGAGCAGGGCGCAGAGCACTGCCGAGAGCACGGGTATGAACGCCCCGGACGCGGCCCATGAGGCGGGAGCGCCGGCCGGGTTCATGTACACATAATGGCAGAATGCGGCGCAGAGCATCGCTGCGGCCGGGGTCGGAAGCCCTATGAAGGAGGCGTGCTGCCTTTCGTCCACGTTGAATTTCGCGAGCCTGAGGGCGCTGAACACGGCCAGCAGCAGAGGAATCCAGCAGAGCCAGCCGGAATTGCCCGACGAAAGCATCTGCCTGTGGAGCATGACCGCCGGAAGCACTCCGAAGCTCACCAGGTCGCAGAGCGAGTCCAGCTCCTTCCCGAGGTCGGAATACGCCTTGAGGGCGCGGGCGGCAAAACCGTCGGAGAAATCAAATACGGCGGCGGCCAGCATAAGATAGAACGCGATGTCAGGACGGTCGCCGAATGCATACGTCAAGGCGATGAGTCCGCATACCAGATTCATCGCCGTAAGAAAATCAGGAAGATACTTCCTTATCGTCATCTGACTCCGAGCTTCTTCTTCAGATCCTTGGTAAGGGCGTCCTTGTGGATCATGATGTCGAGGGTCTGGTTCTTGACGAAGGCCTCGGTGGCATACCAGATTCCGTCATATTTCCCGGTGATGCCCCAGGAATTCTTGACCATATAGTACTTCTTTCCGTCCTGGTCCTTCGCGATTCCGAAAATCTGCATGCCGTGGTCGTCGGTAACGGTCTTGTTGTCGAAGTCAATCTGGCGGGTCTCCTGGCTCGGAACCCTCTCGACAATCACGGGCCTGGAGGCTTCGGATGACTCCTCTCCGTCCTTGCCCACCCAGCGCTCCTGGTCGGAGCCGGGAGTCTCGGACTCCTCCTCGATGAGGATGGCGAGTCCGTTGCGGGTGAAGCCGGGATGGCTCACGTCGGTGGCCCAGGCTATGGTGTAGCCGTTCTCGAGGGCGTTGTCTATAACCTCCATCATCTCGTCAATGGGCACGTTGTACATGTCATCCCAGCGCCAGTTGTCGGCGACTTCGAGCGGGAACCAGGTGTAGAACGGGTGATGGGTATAGGATGTGAGGGTGATATAGTCGTCGGGGACTATCTTCATCGCGTCGCGCCAGGTCTCGGGAGTGTACTCCACGCCATCGACCGTGAAGGTCTCGGGATATTCGCCGAGATAGCAGTCGAGGATAGCCTGGAATCCGGGCTTCCAAGCGGTGGTGAGGGTCCTGTTGGGGTTCCTGGACACGGCTGAGACATAGCCGAGGAGCACGGCGTCAAGCTCCGACTGTGCCGGAAGCTCGGTGCCGTAGTTCATTCCCGTCATGTCCTTGTTGGGCACGAGTCCGTAGTCCCTGATCACGTCCAGCACGTCCCCGGCCTGCGAGCCGGCCCCGAAATTGAGCTTGCCGTCGAGCCTGACGTATTTCTCGGCCCTGTCCATGTAGGAGTGCGACACGACGAAGAACTCGGAGAAGTCGGGATAGTCGAGAGTGTCGGTGATGTTGTTGAGCCTTATGGCCTCCGACTCGAAGAAGCTGAGAGTCGAGTAGGCCCAGCAGGTTCCGCTGTTCGCCTGGTCCTTGATGGAGGTGATGGGGTTGGCCTTGACCGTCGTGAAGGTGTAGTCAAGGTCGGCCACCTTGGGCGCGGACTGCGCGAAGGCGGCCGCTGAGATGCCGAGAACTACGGCAGATAGGATGAACTTCTTCATATCTCGTACAAATCTAAATTTTCCGAATTACAATTATAGCAATTTTTCCGCAATCGTCCCAATATGCAGAGCATGTCCGGCTGAGCAGTTTCCTGTCGAAGAGGCTAGCCGCCCGCGGCTGTGAGCGGGCGATGCGAAGCATCGATGGAGCGAAGCGGAACCTCTGAGGCAGGAAACTGCTCAGCCGGACTATTCTCTACTCTATGCCGACTCTCTTGAAGATATAGTCGACGTTCTTGAAGTAGTAGTCGAGGGTGAAGCAGCCGTCAAGCTCGTCGGGCGAGAGAAGTCCCATGACCCTGGCTTCAGCGGCCAGCAGGGTCTTGTAGTCCAGACCTTCCGTCCAGGCCTTCATGGCAATGGGCTGCACGGTGTCGTAGGCCTCCTCCCGCGACAGGCCTTTGCCTATCAGCGCGTTCATGACCCTCTGCGCGAAAATCACTCCCCTGGTCAGGTAGATGTTCGAGAGCATCCTCTCAGGATAGACCACGAGATTCTCGAGTATGCCCTTGAAGCGGTTGAGCATGTAATCAAGCAGCTCGGTGGCATCGGGCAGGATTATGCGCTCGGTCGATGAGTGCGAAATGTCCCTCTCGTGCCAGAGGGCGACGTTCTCGCATGAGGAGCACATATAGCCGCGCATGACCCTGGCGCAGCCGCAGATGTTCTCGCTGCTTATGGGATTGCGCTTGTGCGGCATGGCGCTGGAGCCCTTCTGCCCCTTGGTGAACGCCTCCTCGGCCTCGCGCACCTCGGTACGCTGGAGGCTGCGCACCTCCATGGCCATCTGCTCGAGCGTGGACGCTATGACCGCGAGGGTCGCCATGTAATACGCATGCCTGTCCCTCTGCAGCACCTGGGTGGAGATGTTGGCGGAATTGATTCCGAGCTGTGCACATACGTAGTCCTGGATGAACGGGGGTATGTTCGCGAAATTGCCCACCGCGCCGCTCATCTTGCCGGCTTCCACTCCGGCTGCGGCCGCCTTGAAACGCTCGATGTTGCGCTTGGTCTCCTCATACCAGAGAGCCCATTTCAGGCCGAAGGAGGTGATGTCGGCATGGACTCCGTGGGTACGGCCTATGCAGGGGGTGCCCTTGAACTCAATGGCGCGGCGGCGCAGCACCTCCAGGAAGTCCTCCAGGTCCTTCAGCAGTATGGCGTCGGCCTGCTTCAGCAGGTAGCCGTTCGCAGTGTCCACCACGTCGGTGGAGGTGAGCCCGTAGTGGACCCATTTCTTCTCCTCCCCCAGGCTCTCGCTGACCGCGCGGGTGAACGCGACCACGTCATGCTTGGTCTGGAGTTCTATCTCCTTTATCCTCTCCACGTTGAAAGCGGCCCTGGCACGTATCTTCTCGACGTCCTCCTCCGGGATGACCCCGAGCTTGCTCCATGCCTCGCAGGAAAGTATCTCCACCTTCAGGTAGGCGCTGAACTTGTTCTCCTCGGTCCAGACGTCCCTCATCACCTTGCGCGAATATCTCTCTATCATGGCCGCTATCTCTTAAGGAATGAAAGTATCGCGCCCTCGATGCGCTTCTCCGCGTCGCCGCTCTCGCAAGGCACGAACTTCTCGCCGGTTATGTGCTCGTAGAGCTCGATGTACCTGTCGGTGATTCCGGCGACGACCTCGTCGGTCATTTCGGGCACGGTCTGCCCGGCGAGGCCCTGGAAGCCGTTCGCCATCAGCCATTCGCGCACGAACTCCTTGGAGAGCTGCTTCTGCTTCTCGCCGCGTGCGAGCCTCTCCTCGTAGCCGTCCGCATAGAAATACCTCGAAGAGTCGGGCGTATGTATCTCGTCCATGAGGAGTATCCTGCCGTCGCGCTTTCCGAACTCGTACTTGGTGTCCACGAGTATCAGGCCCTTCTGCGCCGCCATCTCGGTGCCGCGCCTGAAGAGTGCGCGGGTGTAGGCTTCAAGCTGTTCGTATTCCCCGCGGCTCACGATGCCCCGGGCGATGATCTCCTCTCGGCTGATGTCCTCGTCGTGGCCCTCGGCGGCCTTGGTGGTGGGGGTGATTATGGGTTCGGGGAGCTTCTGGTTCTCCACCAGCCCGTCGGGAAGCGCCACGCCGCAGAGGCTGCGCTTTCCGTCGCGGTACTCCCTCCAGGCGTGCCCGGAAAGGTAGCCGCGGATCACCATCTCGACCTTGTACGGCTCGCAGCGCCATCCGGCCGTCGCCATGGGGTCGACTTCGGCAATTTTCCAGTTGGGTACGATGTCGGAGGTGGCGTCCAGGAACTTCGAGGCTATCTGGTTGAGCACCTGTCCCTTGAAGGGTATGCCCCTGGGCAGCACCACGTCGAATGCGGAAATGCGGTCGGTAGCGACCATGATGAGGTAATCGTTTCCGATGCTGTAGACATCGCGGACCTTGCCGGTGTATTTCGCCGTCTGGCCCGGAAAATTGAAATCGGTCTTGGTGATGGCTTTCATGATGACTTGAGAAAATAATTCGTCTGCGAAGTTATATGTTTTTTCCAAGAAGCTGCGAAAAATTATTACTTTTGTCCCCGTTATGAACAGACAGGGCGGAGAAATCCACGAAGAGTGTGGGGTTTTCGGCATTTTCGGTGTACCGGATGCCGCCAATCTAGTGTATTACGGACTGCATGCCCTCCAGCACCGGGGCCAGGAAGGCTGCGGCATAGTGGCCTGCGGTGAGGACGGGACGCTCAGGCGCATCAAGGGCCAGGGGCTGGTGACCGAAGTCTTCGACGAGGACAAGCTCGGCTCCCTCCCGGGAAGCATGGCCATCGGCCATGTCAGGTACTCCACGACCGGAGCCAGCACCATCGAGAACGTGCAGCCCTTCCTCTTCCACCACAACACCGGCGACTTCGCCCTCGCGCACAACGGCAACCTCGTGAACTCCTCGCAGCTCCGCCGGTATCTCGAGGACAACGGCAGCCTCTTCCAGTCCTCCTCCGACAGCGAGATACTCGCCCACCTCATAAGAAAGGACACCCAGGACCGCAAGAAGTCCAGAATCATAGCAATCAAGGCGGCCCTGAACATGATAGAGGGCGCCTTCGCCTTCCTGATACTCACCAGGCACCGCATCTACGCCTGCCGCGACAAGCACGGCCTGCGTCCGCTCTCGCTCGGAAGAATCGGGGAGAACGGCTATGTGGTGAGCAGCGAGACCTGCGCCTTCGACGTGATGGGGGCCGAGTTCATCAGGGACATCGAGCCGGGCGAGATAGTGACCATAGACCGCCAGGGAGTGCGCTCCAGCTTCTACTCCGACTTCCGCCACCACTTCATGTGCGCGATGGAATACATCTACTTCTCGCGCCCCGACAGCGACATCGAGGGCTGCAACGTGCACAATTTCCGCAAGCTCAGCGGCAAGCTGCTGTTCCGCGAGCAGCCGGCTGACGCCGACATAGTTGTGGGCGTGCCGGACTCCAGCCTCAGTGCCGCCATGGGCTATGCCGAAGCGGCCGGTCTCCCCTACGAGATGGGCCTGGTCAAGAACAAATACATAGGCCGCACCTTCATCCAGCCGTCACAGGAGATGCGCGAGAAGGGCGTCAAGATGAAAATGTCGGCGGTGAAGACAGTGGTCGGCGGCAAGCGCGTCGTGCTGATTGACGACTCTCTCGTGCGCGGCACCACCTCGAAACGCATAGTCTCGATGCTCCGCGACGCCGGGGCGAGCGAGGTCCATCTGCGTCTCGCCAGCCCTCCCATCACGAGGCCATGCTTCTACGGCGTGGACATCTCCACCTACGACGAGCTGATATGCGCCCACAAGAGCCAGGAAGAGGTCAGGAAGATACTCGGCGCGGACTCGCTCGCTTTCCTTTCGGAGGAAGCCCTGTTCGAGGCCGGCCGCCGCAGCGAACTCTGCCTCGCCTGCTTCAACGGCCATTATCCCACCTACCTCTACCAGAGCATAGAGGAGGCCAACAAGGACGGAAAATTCTGATTGTGCGATGATAAGGGAAGAAACCGTATTCGGCCCCATCTTCAGCCGCAGGCTGGGCTCCTCGCTCGGCATAAACCTGCTGCCTCGGGACGGCAAGATATGCAACTTCGACTGCATCTACTGCGAATGCGGCTGGAACCGCGACGGCCGGGGCGACGTGCGCCTCCCAAGCGCAGCTGAAGTCCGCGAGGCCCTCGAGGCGAAGCTCAGGCAGGCCGTGTCCGAGGGCACGCACGTGGACTCCATCACCTTCTCCGGAGACGGCGAGCCCACGCTGAACCCCGAATTCCCCCGGATAATCGACGACACGGTCAGGCTGCGCGACATCTGGCTCCCGGACGCCAAAGTCTCGGTGCTGAGCAACGCGACCAGGGTGCATGTGCCCGAAATCTTCGAAGCGCTGACCAGGGTGGACAACCCCATCATGAAGATAGACGCCCCCAGCGACGAGGCCGTGCGCATAATCAACAGGCCCGCACCGGGATACAGCCTGGAGCGCACCGTGGAGGCGCTGAAACGCTTCAACGGCAATTTCGTGCTCCAGACCATGTTCCTGAGGGGCGGCGGCTTCGATTCTTCCGAACCTGCCCAGCTCGCCGCATGGATGGACATGGTCCGCGAACTCAGGCCCCGGGAAATCATGGTCTACACCATAGCCAGGCCGACTCCCGAAGAGCATCTGGAGAAATTCAGCGAGCAGGAGATGCGCCGGCTCGTGCAGCCGCTGATCGACGAAGGCTTCAAGCTCAGCATCAGGGGGTAGGCGCTTTCCTGAGAATAAATTTGCTCCGTTGCCGGCTTCTGACTATCTTCGCAGCCGGAATGCGGTGGGAGGAGGAATCCTCCTGAAAAGGGAATCCGGTCAAAGTCCGGAACTGTGCCCGCAGCTGTAGGCATCGCCACGGCTTCCCGAAGACAGCCATTGCCCGTATCGGGGCGAGAAGGCCGGGAAGGCATGATGCAAGCCAGAAGACCTGCCGCATTCAAGTCAAACCACGGAGCCCGGGGCCAGGCTTCCCAAAAGACGTAATTATGCTTACACCCGTATTCATGCTTGCGGCATCCCTTGCCGTAACGCAGGTCGCGGATTCGATCGACGCCGTCACCATAACGGCCGAAAAGGGCATGGTGGTCTCCATGACCGACACTATCCGCATCTCAGGCGGCGACATCAGCGAAGCGCTGCAGATTCTCCCCTCCCTCTACGTGAACGACTACGGCGGCCTGTCCGGGCTGCGCAGCGTGAGCATGAGAGGGCTGGGCAGCACCCACACCGCCATCTTCATCGACGGCATCAGGGTGAACAATCTCCAGACCGGGCAGGCCGACCTCGGAATGACGGACCTTCCGGTATTCGGCAGCACGGTGGTCGACTATGCACAGAACAGTCTGAACTTCAAGACGGAACGTCCCGTCTTCGGCCACGGGCCTGTGGGCGGGCGGCTTTCCATGGAAGCGGCATCGTTCGACACCTGGATGCCCGCCGCCAGGCTCGACCTGCGCCTTTCCGACAGAGTCGCCATGAGCCTATCGGCCTCGGCTGTCCTCACCGAAGGCGATTTCATCTACGGCGACGGACAGCGCCGCGAGAACAACGACCTCAGGCAGCTGCGCGCCGGAATGGACCTGTTCGGCTCGATGCAGGGCGGAGAATGGCAGGCGAAACTCTATTGGAACGGGGCCGGAAGGACTTCGCCCGGAGCGGTCGACTGGCCCTCCGTCAGCACCCAGGACGACAGGAACGTCTTCGTGCAGGGACGCCTGCAGAAACGTTTCTCCAGGCTCTACTCGCTGAACCTCAGCGCCAAGGCAGCAATGGACAGGCTGGACTACGCCGACGAATGGTCGGAAAGCGACTATGACCAGAAGGAGCTGCAGCTCAACAGTTCGCACAGTTTCGACATATTCAGCTGGTGGCGGCTTTCGCTCTCCGCGAGCGTGCAGTGGAACCGGCTGAGCTCGTCGCTCTACGAAGGCGGACGCACCAGCGTGATCTCCGCAGCCGCAAGCAGCTTCTCCCTCGGGCGCTTCAGGGCTGAGCTGGCACTCGAATACGACGGCACTTTCGAGGACGCGAGGACGCCGGTGAACGCCCTGTCCCCCTCCCTCGGACTCAGCTGGACGCCGACCCGGGCACTCGAACTGCGCGCTTTCGCGCGGCGGGCCTGCCGCGTGCCCACGTTCAACGAACTCTACTATCCCGGCTACGGCAACACCGCCCTGCGGCCCGAAGACGCCTGGCTTACCGACCTTGGCATACGCTGGAGCCGCAGCCTCGGAACGGAATGGAAGCTTGACGCCAGGCTGGACGGCTTCTATAACTTATTGAAAGACAAGATAGTGTCGGCCCCGACCGAAGAGAACCCCTCCGTCTGGCTGCCCTACAACGTAGGCAGGGTCGAAGCCGCAGGGCTCGACGCCTCGCTCGCCCTGCGCTGGAGCGACGGACCATGGAATGCCGGAATGTCGGCGGCATATTCGCTGCAGGACGCCGAGGACAGGACTCCGGGAGGCTCATCCTACGGCAGGCAGATAAGCGGTACGCCACAGCATTCGCTCAATCTGGCCGCCGACGTCATGCGGAAAGGCTGGCAACTGTCAGCCATCTGGAGCTACAGGGGCTGCCGCATGGATTCGACGGGAGAACTGCCCGACTGGAATACCCTTGACCTGCGCATGGGCAGGAAATTCAGCTGCGGGGACGGCGAAGTCAATGTATACCTGAAGGCCAGGAATCTCGGAGACTGCCGCTACGAGATAGTCCGAGGCTACCCCGCCCCTGGCCGCTCCCTACTATTCGGGGCAGAATTCAAGTTCTAAAGCCATGCTCAGCCTCCTTTACGTAATCCTTTCCGGAATCGCCCTTCCCCTGGGCGGCATCCAGATGCAGTATCTCTGGCGCAACCAGCTCGGCGACGTGTATTCGCTCGGCCTCGGGTCGGCGGCCTGCCTCGGCGCAGCCGCCGCCACGATGTCGGGATGGTGCTCGCTGACCGTGGGTTCTTTCATCTGCACGCTGATATGCACCCTGGTGTGCTTCGCGGTGACCCTGCGTCTGTCGACGCAGAACCTCATCACCTTCGGCATCATCTTCGGGACCTTCATCAGCTCGCTCTGCACCATCGTGGTGACAAACGCCCCCAACGGCGAGCTGCTCAAGCAGTATTATCTCTGGGGTGCGGCCAATTTCAACCTGGTCGGAGTCACCGCCGGTGACATCGTGTTCTCCCTGCTGCTGTTCTGCGGAGGGCTGGCGGCGGCGCTGCTGCAACACAGGTCCCTGACCGCACACTTCCGGGGCGAAACCGAACTTTCAAACCTGCGCAAGGCGGTCAGTCTGCTGATGATAATGTTCCTCGTGACCTCGGTGGTCAGCATCTGCGGCCCGATAGGATTCGTCTCCCTGGGCGTGCCAAACCTTAGCCGTGCGATATCCAGAAGCAACGACATCCGCAGGCATTACCTGATTTCAAGCGCGATGGGGGTGGGGCTGTTGCTCCTGACCTACCTCGCGGTCAATTACTCGGGGCTCGGAATCTATCTTCCCGTAAGCGCCACCATGGCAATAATCGCGCTGCCTCTGATGTTTTTCCTGTTCCGGAAATGACCTACTGCCGGGGCACCACGGCGAAGAATTCGAGGTCTCCGGGGCCGTCGCAGACCAGACAGTGACTGTGGCCCTTTGGACAGTAGTGCACATCGCCGGCCCCGAGCACTATCGTGGCGCCGTCATAAACCGCATGGCCGCTGCCGGAAAGTATCAGTATGGTCTCGGAGCTGTCGTCATGGCTGTGCATGCCTATGGAGGCGCCCGGCTCCAGACGCGCCTTCATTATCCTGTTGCCCTGCCCGTCGGTGAACATCCTGGCGGCCAGGGACTTGTCTCCTCCCTTGAAATTGGGGAGCAGTTTTTCTTCGATGGAGTTGAAATCTATTTTCATCAGGACTGGACTTTTATCTGATGCAAATATACAAAATCGGACTATCTTTGCAGATTGTGAAGTTTACGGCACGCATATTCTGCTGCCTTGCAGCCCTTGGAGCCGCCGCCTGCAACGACGGGGCGTTCATCGAGGAATTCCTCCCCGAGGCGCCTTCCGTGACGCTCGATGCGCAGGACAGCCGCTTCACCGTGGAGTTCGAGGCCGGCAACTGGAACATCGACTACGCCAGCGGCAGCGCCGCGATTCTCAGCGGAACCGCCTTCGACGCCGAAGGGAACGAACTGGGATCCGCGCGCGGTTTCGAAGGGCTCGGGAAGCTGGTCTACGAAACGGACAGCTATTCTTTCGACATCGTGCGCCGAGCCCCCGACCGCCTGGAAATCGTGCTGGTGGAGAATCTCGAAGACGAGGCGGTGAAGATTGAAATCACCGTCGGCAACGAAATCGAAACGGAGAAGATAAGGGCCATGCTGCAGCCCACCCCTAAATATGAGATCGACAGGGTGGAGTTCGACTGGCAGAACTTCCAGGTCTACGACGAGCGGCTCATGCTGGTTGACAGTTTCACGGTCGACAACAGCGGAAGCGGCAGTGCGGCTACGGTATCGGTGACGCCGTTCCGCGATGCTGCCAGGGAGATAGTGTTCACCGACATGTCGGGAAGCAGCGAATATGATTTCAAGCTGTGGTTCGGGGAGCCTCTGCCGAAAGTCCGGATTCCGGACGTGTCGGACGGAAAGCCCGTGCCGCAAGGGCCGGAAGTCGAATTCGGGAGCGGGCCGCAGAAGCTCGGATGCGGGCTTGACCCCGGCCACATCGAGACCGTGGAGATCGGGGCCGGTCTGGTCAGGGAGGTCCACGTCTACCTCATCACGGAGGAATACCGCGTCCCCTACACCATACATGCTACCAACCCCTTCAACGGAAGGGAGAAGACCAGCTCCGGAACTCTCAGCAGCACCAGGCCGTATGACTGTTTCGTGATAGCACTCGAGAAGACCGGGCAATGAGAAAGAGAGTGATCGCAACCCTGGCGGCCCTGACGTGCTGCCTGTATGCTTCCGCCTCCCATCGGCCGGACAGCACGGGCACCGTGCCGAAGCCCGTACATTACGTCGGAGCCGACATCGGAGCCGCATACATACTTCCCTCCAACGCCTTCTTCCGGGGAGCCAACGCCACCGGCGCCCCGATGACGTACGACTTCTCCGCCCATCTGAAATACGGATTCCGCTTCAGTCCAGAAAGCCGTCTCGGCAGGGACTATCCCTATGCCATACAGGGCATAGGCGTGGCATACGACAGTTTCGCGAATCCGGCAGAGATAGGACGCCCCGTCTCGGTCTACGTGTTCCAGACATCGCGCATCGCGGCTCTGGGTGACAGGCTCTCGTTCGACTACGAGTGGAACTTCGGAGCTTCGTTCGGCTGGAAGAAACACGATTACGACACCAACCCCAACAACGTGGTCGTCGGCTCCCGGGCCAACGCCTATATAAACCTCACCCTGCTGCTTAACTGGCGCATCGCAGACTCATGGAACCTGCGCGCCGGAGCGGGATTCTCGCATTTCTCCAACGGCAACACCTCCATCCCCAATGCCGGGGTGAACACGACCGGAGTGCGCCTTGGGCTCTCCCGCAGTTTCGGAGAAGAGCGACGCACGGCCCCGCAGGCGGGCGGAAGCGGAACGTTCCAACGCGGAATAAGCTACGACATCATACTCTACGGGACGCTGAAGAAGAAAGGCTTCAAGATAGGGGAAGACAAATACGTCGCGCCGGGAAGGTTCGGAGTCGCGGGCCTGAGCTTCAACCCCCTGTACAGTTTCAGCCGCAGCTTCAAGGCCGGGCTGTCGCTGGACGCCTGCTTCGACGAGAGCGCCAACATCCGGGACCATATAGCCAACGACCGCGTGGACCCCGACATATATCTGAAATTCCACCGCCCTCCTTTCCGCGAGCAGTTCTCGCTCGGCCTCTCGGTGAGGGCCGAAGTCGCGATGCCGATTTTCTCGGTCAACCTCGGAATCGGCAGGAACTTCATCTGCAAGGGAGCCGACACCGACGGCTTCTACCAGACCTTCGTGCTCAAGACCATGCTCGGAAGGAAGCTTTTCCTGCATGTGGGCTACCGTCTTTACGAATTCCGCCAGCCGGACCATCTGATGCTGGGAATAGGCGTCCGCCTGTAGACTGTCCGCCATGATCACAAGAGAGAAGAAAATCATTCACGCCAGCGCCGTGGGCATAGTCTCCAACGTCGCGCTCTGCGGGGCAAAGGCCGCGATAGGCGTGCTGTCCAATTCCATAGCCATCGTGCTCGACGCGCTGAACAACCTGTCGGACGCGCTTTCATCGGTGCTCACGCTGGCCGGCATCAGCCTTGCGAGCAGGCCGGCGGACAGAGAGCACCCCTTCGGTTTCGGAAGGTACGAATATCTGACCACTATGACCATCTCGCTGATCATCCTGGGCGCGGGCATATTCTCGATGGTGCAGTCCGTCGGCAAGATCATCGACCCCGAACCCTCACAATACAGCTGGACGGGCATCCTGGTACTGGTTCTCGCCATAGCTGCCAAGCTGCTCATGAGCAGATTCTTCAGGAAGACCGGCGCGGCCACCGAGTCGGAGACGCTGAAGGCCACGGCCAGCGACGCGATGTTCGATGCGGCCGTCACCTCGGCCACACTGCTCGCCGCCCTTGTCGGAATCATCTTCGGCGACGTGGCGCCGTGGCTCGACGGCACCCTCGCCCTGTGCATCTCGCTCATCATCATCCGGGCCGGCGTCAAGATGGTCATGTCCCCGCTGGACCGGCTCATAGGGGAAAGGATGGACAGCGGACTGACGGAAACCCTCAAGAAGGAGGTGGCATCCTTCGGGAAGGTGCTCGGGGTCTACGACCTCATCATACATGACTACGGCCCCGGGCGCAGGCTGGGGTCGATGTACATAGTCGTGGAGGACACCATGACGGCCCACGAAGTGCAGGACCTCACGAGGCAGATTCAGCGCCGGCTGCTCGGCAAGTACGGAATCCTTTTCACCATAGGCATACACGCCATGAACTGGAAGGACCCCGGAACACGGATAATGTACGACAAGATCATCGACCTGGTGCGCAAGGTGCCCGGGGTCATAGAGATACACGGCCTCTACATCGACCCCAAGGACAAGACCATATCCTTCGACGTGGTGACCGACTTCAGTGTCAAGGACAGGGAGGCGTTCCGCAGGAAACTGGTGGACGCCGTAACCGCATGCTATCCCGAATACCGCAGCGACGTAATCGTGGACCCCGACATCTCGACTTCCTAGAGCAGTTCCGACAGGGACGCGTAGTATTGCTTGCTCACAGGTATCTGCCTGACTCCGTCCTCCAGCATCTCGGCTATTATGATGCCCTCCTTGTTGCGTCCCAGCACCTTGATATGCTTGGGATTGACGTAATATGAGCGGTGGCACCTCACGAAACCGTGCTTCGCGGCAATAGCATCGAGGCTCTTCATGGAGTTGCGGAGCAGGAACTCGCGGACCTTGTCGTTCTCCAGATAATGTATCTTCACGTAATTGGCCTCGGCGCTGATGTAGAGCACGGCGGAGGGGTCGATGGAAAGCTTGAGACGGCTGTGGTCATCGTAGAACTTGACCAGGGTGGGGTCGCCTCCGCTCTCCTTCGAACGCAGCAGAGCGTTGCGCCCCTCTATCTCCCCTTCCAGAACCAGGAAGAGATAGGGGTAGAAAAGAATCAGCGCGTTGTACTGGAAGCACTGCGGCAGGGCCATGAAATACGGCAGTTCCTCTCCGAAGAAGAGAGTCGTGTACAGGGCGGTGAAGAAGGTGATTACCACGACCTCGCCGAAGCACCATAGCATATAGTGCCAGCGCAGGAAAGAGACAAGGCGGACCAGGGCGCTCAATATCAGCCTGGTTATCGCAAGCACGCCGAGCATGATGCAGCTGAGCATCAGGAAATGGAAGAAGAAGCTCTTGCCGCCCACCTGATAGAACTCCTTGACCGAGAACGGATCGTAGATGGAGCAGAAGCAGATGAAGAAGACCGGCATGATGAGCACGTACAGCAGATGATACGAGAAGCCTTTGGGCAATCTGAACGAACTTTCCATAATCAATCCCATTTCATCGTGGGACGAAATTCAAACGTCCACGTTTTCGTCCCTAAAATAAGGCTTTTCGTCAACAAATCCAACGTTTCATCAACTTTTCCGGCAAATCCGTAACTCTTTCTTTATCCCCTCGAACCTCTTGAATAATTTTGCCGACGGAAATGGCTCACTTCATGAAAACGAAGAACACCGCCATGACCAGGCAGGCGAACGCCGCAATGTGGTTCCATTGGATTCCCTGCCCCTTGAACAGGAAGGTGATGATGACCGTGAACACTATGAGAGATATGACTTCCTGAATCACCTTCAGCTGCACGAGACTGAACGGGCCGCCGTTGATGGAGGAACCCAGCCTGTTGGCCGGAACCTGGGCGCAATACTCGAAGAAAGCCACGCCCCAGGAGAAGAGAATGACGCAGATCAGCGGCCAGCCATCCGAAATCTTCAGCTCCTGAAGTTTCAGATGCCCGTACCAGGCGAACGTCATGAAGACGTTCGAGACGATGAGCAGCAGAATGGTCCAAATGCCTTGCATATACATTACTATGTTTATATCAACCTAATACAGAAAGACTTCAGTTCTCCGACCTTCGACCGACCGGATGGGTTGAGGGCCGGAGATTCCGTTTTTCAGGGCGCAAAGGTAAAAATTTTTAAAAATTTTTTCAGAAAGATTTGGAGAATTCAAAGGAAAGGGATACATTTGCAGTCCCAAAACGGAGGACTCGTTAGCTCAGTTGGTAGAGCATCACACTTTTAATGTGGGGGTCTCGGGTTCGAGCCCCGAACGGGTCACGAGTTGAAATTCTGCTTCCTTAGCTCAGTTGGTAGAGCACCTGACTCTTAATCAGGGTGTCTAGGGTTCGAGCCCCTAAGGGAGCACCACTATATAGAAGGCATCTGTCGGAAACTGCAGATGCCTTTGTCGTAGATACACCAGCTCAAAAGACATGCGACTGCCAGCAAGCCTGACAATACTACTGCCACTCGCGCTGCTCGCCTCCCGGATCGAGGCGGAGGCCGGCGACGGGGCCGCCGCGCCCGGAGTGACCAAGGTGTCCACCCTTTATTACGGCCCGTATGCGTTCCCCGTGCCTGACCAGCTCGACGGCAGGATACATCGCGGTCTCTCGGCCGAACTCTCCGGCGACGTGGTGGCCGGACGCATAGGCGGAAAAGGGGCTGCAGACTGGACCTACGCCCCGACCTTCAGGCTCAGCGTTCCGCTCTGGACCGACAGGGCCGCATTTTCAGTATGGGGGGAACTCCATGAGTTCTACGCCGACACTCCGGCCGCCAGGGCCGCGAGAGGCATTCCTGCAGGAGCCTACCCGCTGCAGGGGAACGATTCCGGGAACCTGTATTTCGGAATCGAGCTTCAGCTGCTCAAGGAAAGGAATTACGTCCCTTCTGTCGCCCTGCGCGCATCGACCCTGTCGGCCACCGGCGACGACAGCGAGGTGGCTAGGCACTACGACGCGCCCGGCTATTTCTTCGACCTGTCGGCAGGCAAGAGCTTCAAGGTGGGGCGGACGGGCGACATAAGGCTGTCGGCCACCGCAGGCTTCGTCTGCTGGCAGATAGGCAAGGGAACCCAGAACGACGCCCTGCTGCTGGGCGCGAAGCTCGCCTACTCCTGCGGCCCCGCCAGCCTGGCGGTCGAATACGGGCAGTACAGCGGGCGGGAGCGCAAGCCGGCCATCGCGCAGGGAACCGAAGGCGGAGACAGCCCGCAGACCCTCAAATCCAGGCTGGACCTGCATTTCGGAGCCTTCTCCCCTTTCATATATGTGCAATACGGCCTGAGGGACTGGCCTTTCACCCAGTTCCGTCTGGGACTCGCGTGGAACTTCGACCTTCTAGGGCATTTACGGGAGAACAGGGGCACGAAGGACCGGCAGCATGGTTTTTGCAGTAAAACAACCACCTATTAAACCAAAATTTACCCGATGAAAATAACCATTTTCCCAGCATTGCTGACAATTCTGATGCTGTCTTGCGCCTGCAAAGAGCAGGGCACCGTCCTGACCGAGAGCAAGACCTACCCGCTTCTCAAGGTGGAATACAGCGACAGGCTGATAAATTCGTCCTTCCCGGCGACCCTCAGAGGCCGGCAGACGGTGGAGATACGGCCTCAGGTAAGCGGAATGATCACCGAAATCCGCATCAATGAAGGCGACCCCGTGCGCAAGGACTCCATTCTTTTCGTTATAGACCAGACCCAGTACAAGGCGGAATATGAAATCGCCGTGGCCAACGTGCAGAGTGCCGAAGCCGCACTCTCGACCGCCAGGCTCGTGCTCGAGAGCACGCGGGACCTCTTCGCGAACGAAGTCGTTTCGGAATTCGACCTCATGACCGCGCAGAACGACCTCGTCGAAGCGGAAGCCAAGCTGGCCCTCGCCAGGGCCGAGGAGACCAGGGCATACAACAACCTCTCCTATACGGAAGTGCGCTCCCCCGTGAACGGAGTCGCCAGCATGACCCCCTACCGCGTGGGCGCCCTCGTGAGCAGCACCATAGCGGAGCCTCTGGTCAAGGTTTCCGACGACAGCCAGATCTACGCCTATTTCTCGATGGCCGAGAACCAGATGCTCGACATGATACTTGAGACCGGAAGCCTCCAGAACGCCTTCAGCAACATACCGGAAGTGCAGCTCGAGATGAGCAACGGCAGGCTCTACGACCAGAGCGGCAAGATCACCGCCCTGAGCGGCACCATAGACCAGACCACCGGAGCAATCAGCATCAGGGCCTCCTTCCCCAACCGCAGGCACATACTCAGGGACGGAGGAAGCGGCTCGGTCATCATACCCCACCAGATGAACGACTGCATAGTCATCCCGCAGTCCGCCACCTTCGAAATCCAGGACAGGATATTCGTATACAAGGTCGTGGACGGAAAGGCGTCCTCCACCCAGATCAAGGTCGCGAGCGTCAACAACGGCAGCGAATATGTGGTCGAATCCGGACTTGAAGTCGGAGACGTGATCATAGCCGAAGGCGCCGGACTGATCCAGGAAGGCACCGAAATTCCCAATGCGGAAGAAGAATACGGGAATACCGGAGAGGACGCCGAAAACTAGTCTGCCATGAACATAAGGACATTCATTGACAGGCCCATCCTGTCCGGGGTGATCTCCGTAGCCATACTGCTGGTGGGCATGATCTCCCTCGTGAACCTGCCTATAGAGCAGTTCCCCGAAATAGCGCCGCCCACGATAAGCGTCAGGGCGAACTATACCGGAGCCAACGCGAACACCGTACAGAAGAGCGTAATCGTCCCCCTCGAGGAGGCAATCAACGGAGTGGAGGACATGATGTACATGGTCTCCACCGCAACCAACACGGGATCCGCCAGCATACAGGTATATTTCCGCCAGGGCACGGACCCCGACATGGCGATGGTCAACGTCCAGAACAGAATCTCGTCCGCACAGGGACTGCTTCCCTCCGAAGTGACAAGAAGCGGCGTGACCGTCAGGAAAAGGCAGACCAGCAACATCAAGAGCATAGCGCTCTACAGCCCCGACGATTCGTTCGATGACAAGTTCATCAACAACTATCTGAAAATCAACATCGAACCCCAGCTCTCCCGAGTCCCGGGAGTGGGAGAAGTCGACGTGCGCGGCTCCGACTATTCGCTGCGTATCTGGCTGGACCCCGGAAAGATGTCGAAGTACGGACTGATGCCTTCCGACATCAGGAACGTCCTTGACGAGCAGAATCTCGAGTCCCCCACCGGAACCCTCGGAGCGGAATCCGACAACACGTTCAGGTACACCCTGAGCTACCGTGGACGCTATGAAGATGTGGCCGACTACGAGAACTTCGTCATAAAGTCGAACGACGACGGAACCCTGCTCCGCCTGAAAGACGTGGCGAAGATAGAACTCGGTGCCAGGTCCTACGAATATATTGGAAGGGTGAACGGACATGTCGGCACATTGTGCACCATAGCCCAGACCTCGGGCTCGAACGCGAATGAAGTCATCAAGCAGATAGACGAGCTGATGGTCGAGCTTCAGGCGCAGCTCCCCAAGGGGCTGGAGCTCGTGGACCTCATGAGCACCAAGGACTTCCTCGACGCCTCGATACACAATGTCGTGAAATCGCTGCTCGAAGCCATCCTGCTCGTGATTCTCATCGTCTACATCTTCCTGCAGAGCTTCAAGGCAACTGTGATTCCCACCGTCTCCATCATAGTCTCGCTGGTCGGCACATTCGCATTCATCTACCTCGCCGGATTCAGTCTCAACATGCTGACCCTGTTCGCTCTGGTGCTTGTCATAGGCACGGTGGTCGACAACGCGATAGTCGTCGTGGAGGCGGTCCAGGCCAAATTCGACGAAGGCTACAGCTCGCCCTACGAGGCGACAGTCAAGGCCATGGACGGCATATCCGGAGCCCTCGTCGCCACCACCCTCGTGTTCATTGCCGTGTTCATACCCGTGAGCTTCATGGGAGGCACCTCGGGAGTATTCTACTACCAGTTCGGAATCACCATGGCGGTGGCCGTGGCGATTTCCCTGATCAACGCGCTCACGCTCAGTCCCGCGATGTGCGCCTTCATGATGTCCCCGCACGGCAGTTATGTCAAGGGCACCAGGATGAGCTTCTCGACCAGGTTCCACCATGCGTTCGACACCGGTTTCAACGCCGTGCTGCTCAAATACAGGCGGGCCGTGTTCTTCCTTGCCGGCCACAGATGGCTGACCGGAGGCCTGCTCCTGCTCGCCGTCGGCGGACTCGTGTATCTGATGGCCACCACGAAGACCGGCTTCGTGCCCAACGAGGACATGGGAACGGTATACATCGACATACGCACCCCTCCCGGAACGAACATGGTCAGGACTTCCATGGTCATGGACGAAGTGGAGCGCAGAATCGCTGGAATACCCCAGATAGAGGCATATTCATCGACCACCGGAAGCGGAACCATCAGCGGACAGGGCTCCTCCAACGGAATGTTCACCATCAGGCTCAAGGACTGGAGCGAGAGAAAGGGCAAGGGTGACGACATAGATTCGGTGATAGCCGAGATCAGGAAGCGCACCTCCGGCATATCCGCAGCCGAAATCACCATCTTCACGAGGCCCATGATCCCCGGCTACGGAGCCACCAGCGGCTTCGAAGTCCATGTCCAGGACCGCAAGGGCGGAGACATCGAGGACCTCAAGAACGTGACCTACGATTTCGTCGACGCCCTGAACCGCAGGCCGGAGATTTCCGGAGCCAACACCTCCTTCGACACCAAGTACCCCCAATACCTGGTCGCCGTCAACGCGGCAAGGTGCATACGCAACGGAGTGTCGCCCAGCGACGTCCTGGACGTGGTGGCCACCTACGTGGGAGGCAGCTACGCCTCGAACATGAACCTGTTCTCCAAGCTGTACCGCGTCATGGTCCAGGCGTCTCCCGAATTCCGTCTCGACACGGATTCCTTCGCGAACATGTTCGTGCGCAATTCCGAAGGACAGATGTCCCCCGTCAACCAGTATCTGACCCTCACGCGAATCTACGGAGCGCAGTCGCTTTCGCGTTTCAACATGTTCACATCCATATCCGTGAACGGCTCCGCATCCGCAGGGCACAGCTCGGGCGAGGCGATAAAGGCGATACGCGAGGTGGCGGCGGAATACCTCCCCTCCGGCTACAGCTACGAATTCGGCGGAATGACGAGGGAGGAGGCGTCATCCTCATCCTCCTCGGTAATGGTCTTCGCGATATGCGCGATATTCATCTATCTGATTCTCTGCGCACTGTATGAAAGCCTGCTAATTCCCGTCGTAATCCTGCTTTCAGTGCCGTTCGGACTCGCCGGCAGCTTCCTGTTCGCGCGCATGTTCGGACTTGAGAACAACATCTATCTCCAGGTGGGCCTGCTGATGCTCATCGGCCTGCTGGCCAAGACGGCCATCCTGCTCACGCAGTACGCGACCGAGAAGCGGAAGGAGGGAATGTCCATAGCGGCCTCCGCAATCTCGGCGGCCCGCGTGAGGTTCCGTCCCATCGTGATGACCTCCCTGACCATGATTTTCGGAATGCTTCCGCTGATGTTCGCCCGGGGCGTAGGAGCCAACGGCAACAGCTCCATCGGCGTGGGCACGGTGGGCGGACTGCTGGTCGGCACCATTGCGCTGCTGTTCATAGTCCCCGTCCTGATCATGGTATTCATGAAGATAGAAGAAAGAATCATGCCCAAGCGAAAAACAGGAACCAAATGAAAAAATTACTCATATTTGCCATAATATTCCCGCTGCTGACATCCGCCTGCGGCATCTACAGCGAATACAAGAGGCCCGAGCTGGCCGTCGTCGACAGCCTCTACAGCCATATCCCGCCCCAGGCCATAAGCACCGACAGCAGCTCGATCGCCTTCCTCACATGGGAGGAGCTCTTCACCGACAGCCTGCTGAGGAACTACATACGCATAGGTCTGGAGCACAACACCGACCTGAACATCGCCAGGCTGAAGGTCAAGGAGGCCGAAGCCACGCTCGAAGCGTCCAGGCTCGCCTTCCTTCCGTCCGCCACCCTCAACGCGGACCTGAGCTTCTCGAACAGCGGGTCGTCATTCTCCGCAGCTCCGGAAGTGCAGTGGGAAATCGACGCCTTCGCGAAGATGCGCAACACCATGAAAGGGTCCAAGGCCGCGCTGGAAGGTGCCAGGGCATACGCCCAGGCCGTACGCACGCAGCTGATCGCCACGATAGCCGACAGCTACTACACTCTCCTGATGCTCGACCAGCAGCTGGAAATCAGCCAGCGCACCATGAACACCTGGGAAGAGAACATACGCTCCCTCTCGGCGCTCAAGCGCGCGGGAAAGACCAACGAGGCTGCCGTGCTGCAGGCGAGCGCCAACAAGCTCCAGGTCGAGGCCTCTATACTCAGCCTGCGCCAGCAGATACACGAGCAGAGGACCTCGCTCGCCGCCCTGCTCGGCTCCGACCCCGGAGAAATGCGCAGGAACAGACTGGACGACCAGCGTTTTCCTGAAAACCTATCGGTAGGGGTTCCGCTACAGCTTCTGCAGCGCAGGCCCGACGTGCGCCAGGCCGAATTCGCATTGGCCGAAAGCTTCTACGCCGAGAACCTCGCCCGCTCCTATTTCTATCCCAGCATCACCCTCGGAGGCTCGGCAGGATGGTCGAGCAGCCTGGGAGCCGCGATAAGCGACCCTGCCGGATGGATAGCCCGGGCTCTGGCCTCCCTGACGGCCCCGCTTTTCGACAGGGGCACCAGCATCGCGAGGCTGAAGACGGCCAAGGCCCGCCAGGAACAGGCCCTGCTGACCTTCAGGCAGACCCTCATAGACGCCGGCATAGAAGTGAACAACGCGCTCGTCGCATGGCAGACCGCAAGGGAGAGGCTGAACGTGGACCAGAGGCTGGTCATGAACCTCCAGGCCGCAGTATGGAACACAAACCTGCTGATGAAGCACGGACTCACGAACTATCTGGAGGTGCTGACGGCGCAGCAGACCCTGCTCCAGGCCGAACTGTCGCAGGCTTCCGACAAGTACGCGGAAATCCAGAGCGTAATCCATCTGTACCATGCACTCGGAGGAGGTGCGGAATTAACCGATAATTAACATCCCCATACGGCAATAAGTTCTTATATTTGCGGCGCAAAAAACCAATCAAAGGACTTTATGCTGAAATCAATCGCCGGGAAGGCTCTCTGCATGGCAGGGGCGTTCTCACTGTTGGCGGGCCTCGGCGCCTGCCAGAAGACTCCCATAGAACCGGAGCCTGAACTCAAGACCAACGTCGCGGAAATCCGCAGCCTCGTGCTGGCCGGAAAGCCGGGCGCCAACACCGACACCGACCTGTCGTCAAGCCTTAGGGCCAAGACGCTGACGGGAATCGTGGTATCCGACAAGGAAGGCGGCAACTGCCAGCCCTTCATCGTCAGCATCGTGGACGACAGCGATAAGGCAGGAGCCGGCCTCGCCCTTGTGATAAGCGAGGAAAACAACAGCTTCGCCCCGGGAGACATCATCTCGGTATCACTCTCCGACGCGACCGCCCAGTTCTACAACGGCCTGCTCCAGGTTTCGACCGGAAACGCGCCCGAATTCGAGGAGAAGGCAGGCGTTCCCGAACCTATAGTCATCAGCGCATCGGAGCTTGCCGACTATGAGTCCCAGTATGTTAAAATCGAGAACACCCAGCCCGTAGAGGGTGAGAGCGGAACCTGGAACAGCGACTCCAACAAGGGCAACGTGACCATGGAGACCGAGGACGGCGGCACCTGGACCCTGCGCACCATGCAGGGCGCCTCATACGCGGCCGAGACCATACCCGAGGACAAGAGCGGCAGCGTGGCCGGTATCGCCGGGGTCTACAACTCGACCCTCCAGATTTCACCCCGCAATCTGGATGACATCCAGCTTACCGCCGACAGATTCACCGTAAGCAGCACCGAGGCCACCATAGCCGAAGTTCTCGAAGGCGGCGAAGGCAAGAGCTACACCGTGAGCGGAGCCGTCGTGACCGGCCGCAACGAGCGCGGAGTGCTGATCGAGCAGGACGGCAGCAGCATCTACGTCTTCCTCGGCAGCGAGCATGAATTCACCGCCGGAGACGTCGTCAGCGTAAGCGGAAGGACCGAGAGCCGCAACGGCCTGCTCCAGTTCGGAGAAGGCAGCACGCTCGAGAAGACCGGCACCGAAGATTACGTATATCCCGAGCCCGAGACCTTCACCGCCACTGAAATCGACGCCTACATGGGCGCCCCCGAGGTGAAGTACGTCACCTACACCGGCTACGTGTACAAGTCCGGCAACTACACCAACGTGGACATTGACGGAACCTCGTATATCGGAAGCCTCGACTACATGACCGAGGACTTCAGGGACAAGTACAACGGCCACGTTCTGGAAATCACCGGCTGGCTCTTCGGCGCATACAGCAGCTACATGTACACCATGCCCGTGGAGGTCGTTGACCTGGGCGAATATGAGGAGGAGGTTCCCGAAGGAGCCATCTACTACAACACCTTCGACAAGGAGGTTTCTTCCGAGACCTTCGGCGACGGAGGCTCATGGCCCTATCTCGACCAGTTCGACGGCTGGAGGAACGAGAAGGGAAGCGGAGCCGCAGGCGTGACCTACGACTTCGAGCACATGTCGGTGCGCAGCAACCAGTCTTCGGAGGGCTACCTCTCCACATACGAAGGCTCCGGCAAGAACAACATCTTCTTCAGCACTGCGCCCAACCACTTCACCATAGGCAACATAGCCGTGAGCGGACGTGACTTCAAGCTCACTTTCGGAGCCCAGCGCTACTCCCAGGGCGGCAACAACACCTTCCTGAAGTCCAACTTCGAGGTCAGGGTGTCCACCGACGGAACCGTCTGGTCACAGGCCCTCGACTATGATTTCGCGGTTGAAGACGACCCCGGACAGTGGAGGCTCGCGGAGCTGGACTTCACCCTGCCCGAGGATGCAAGCACCCTCTACATCAGGTTCGAAGCTCTCACCGGCAGCGTCAACCGTATCGATGACGTGCTGCTCACCGCCGGCGAAGGCGGACAGGAGGCGATTCCCGGAGGCGAGACGGAGCTTGAGCTCTCCACCATCGCCGAAGTGCTCGCCGGCCCCGTCGACACCAAATACCGTATCGAGGGACAGGTGATCGCCACCCACACCAGGGGCTTCCTCGTAAAGGACGACAGCGGAATCATTCTCGTGTTCAAGAGGAACGTCGAAGAGGCCCAGGTCGGCAACTACGTGAGCGTCACCGGCCCGACCACCGAATACGGCAAACTGGCCCAGTTCGACAGCACCAGCGAGGTGACCCTGATCAGCACCGGCAGCTGGACCAACCCCACACCCGAGGAATGGGGCGCATCGGATTTCGACAGCTACGTCGCAATGCAGACTCCCACCATAGAATATGTGACCTACACCGGACTCCTGACCTCCTACAGGGACAACAACTGGCAGTGGCACTACAATGTGGGCATCGAAGGCACGGACGTGCAGGGAACGGTATCCTACCCCGACGCCAGCATCAACATCGAATCTCTCGTTGACCGCGAGGTGATTGTCTGCGGCTGGGTCATCGGAGTGACCGGCGAAGACGAATACATCTCCACGATGGTGACCTCGGTGGAGCCGACCGAGGAGGACGTGATGCCCGATGAGGATAAGGCTCTCACCGTATCCAAGCTGTACTCCATCCTTAAGGGTCTCGATGACGGCGACGAGCTCGGAGAATACGTAGCCGTGAAGGGCTATGTGGCGGCCAACAACGAGGGAGGCAACCTCTACAGGATGATTTCCATCACGGACAACAGCGGATTGCCGGAGTCGGGGCTCATACTCTACGGACAGGATTTCGTGGGAGATGACCTTCTGCCCGTCGGCACCGAGGTCATTGTCAGCCTCAGCCGGGCCGAGTTCGACAACTACAACGGACTCTACGAAATCAAGAACGGAGTCGTGTTCAAGACCGGAGATGTGGCGGATGAGATGATCGTACCCGTGATCAGCGCAGCGGAAGCCGGACAATATCTCTGCCAGTACGTGACCGTCAAGGACCTCACCCCCGCAGAAAGCGCGACGACCTGGGTCGTAGGCGGCGAGACCACCAACACCGTATTCACCGACGCAGCGGGCAACAAAGTCACCGCACGTGTGACATCATACGCCGAGTTCGCGGACCAGACCATCGAGCACGTCACCGCCGACCTCAGCGGAGTGATGCAGGTCTACAACGGCACCTACCAGCTCTTCCCCACCAGCAACGAGGACGTGGCCGGATTCACCGCCGAATAAGGCCCGCACATATACGGAAAGAGTCCCGGAGATTGCCCCGGGACTCTTTTCTTTTACAGTTGTCCGCCGGCTTACAGCAGCCTCTTCGCGGTTACCATCATATAGTCTTCAAGCTCGGGATACGAGAGCGTGAACGAAGGGCGGCCGTATGCGTAGGCAGCAAGCTCGTACTCGTTGTAGACGAACATCACTCCGTCTCCGGTGAATACGGGTGCGCACTCGGGCAGAGGCACGCTGTAGAAATCGTTCTCGTCAAGGAAATATGACTTGAGCTTGTTGTCGGAATCTATGTTCCAGTATGCCTTCAGGCCGTTCTTGACCAGGTTGGCGAAATTGTCGTCATATTTTCCGGTGAACACGTCCCAGCCGATGCGGCGGCCGTCAGCCTTGCGGAAGGTCATTCCGGAATACATCTGTGAGCCGTGGGCGCCTCCGAGATAGAGGTCATGGGTGATGAAATAGGTCACGTAGTTCTCGTTCTCGGCATACTTGACGATGGTGGTGTTGTCCATGCAGTCGGAGCCGTCAAGTCCGTCGGAGAACATCTCGGTGTAGGTGGCTGAGAGAGCCGACACATAGTGGTTCAGCATGCCGTCGAAGTCGGTGCATGAGCCTTCCCAGCTTCCGCCGAGGGACTCGCTGACGAACTCGCCTATAGCCTTGGAAAGCATGGTGTTGGTGTCGGCGGGGGCGTCGAGCACGATTGAGATGGAGCCGGGGCCTTCGGCGGCTACGCTGTCGCGCTGTACAGGCAGCACTGCGGGCACTGCGTCAGTCTCAACCTTGGCGCTTCTGTCACAGCTGGCAACGGCGGCCAGCATGAGAGCTGCAATCATTGCAGCAGTAACGATTCTTGCAATCTTCATAATATTCAGTGTTTTGACAATAGTCTCGAATGGCCTTGCGATGAATTTTGTAAAATTAGCAATTTTATCTGAATCACCGCATTTGCATCGGCACTCCCGCCTCGCGGGTTTTTCCCGGCGCCCGTACCGCGACAGTGCAGCATCGTCCTGCGATTTTCGCTTCTGCTCCGGAGCCGGCAGGCGGCCTCCGTTCGAGGAGGCTTTTCCCAAAAGCTTTCCGCCTCCGAGGAAGGAGGGACTAACCGGCGCAGCATCGTCCTGCGATTTTCCGCTTCTGTTCCGGAGCCGGCAGGCGGCCTCCGCTCGAGGAGGCTTTTCCCAAGAGCTTTCCGCCTCCGAGGGCGGAGGGCCGCCTGCCGGCGGAACAAAGGCCGCTGAAAAAATGTCAGCAAAACCGCCGAGGTTCGCTTTTTGCACTCGGGCATACCGGTCAGGAACGGTACGGCTGTCCGAAAGGGCAGACCGGCCCCGGCCGGCAGAACATAAACGACATTAAAACAACAACGATCATGATCAGCGGCCTAGTCGACATTTGGGGTGATGGATTTGCGCCAAAATTATCCTAGTCGACAAAAAGGGTGATGCGGAGCTTAATAATGCCGAGATATGTATTCGTCAATAAGCTTCATCCTGTGCTCCCTGGTGAGTCCGCTGTGAACCCTCACTTTTGACTTTATGTCGGCGAACACCGCCTCCAGTCCGTTGTTCGTGTTCGGTATGACCCTGTCCTTGTAAT